>WBZY01000106.1_pt1 | contig 89377 bp, 94 predicted proteins | sample 5204191 | NCBI WGS metagenome assembly WBZY01 (sample SAMN12344363, study PRJNA552823) | activated sludge metagenome | biome: Activated sludge suspended growth; feature: Anammox Sidestream; material: Wastewater; isolation source: activated sludge from anammox sidestream of wastewater treatment... | reverse complement strand
CTGGAGTTCAGTCGGGCTACGCCCTGCCTGCCCCCCAACCCTGCTGGGATATCATCAGCGGAGGTCTACTCTTAAGATGTCTTCAACAATGGGGGCTGGCCAAGGGAACCCGGCAGACTCTCCGACGGGCTGGGAGGCCGGGTCGGGCCCATGGCAGGCCCGGAAAAGAGCGCCTTCCCTCACCCGGCGGCGATTCGACCAGAAAACGGAGCCCAAGGGTGAAGCGTCGGGGCGCTCACCCTTGCCACACGGCGGCGAGATGCGACATGACCAACTCTAATGGGTTCCGTTGCGAACTTCCTCTAGCGCATCCCAAATACGAGTGACGAGCTTCTGCTGCAGGGCATCCGGGTCGGTCTTTGAATAGAAAAAGCAGTTCATCGTTCGCAAGTCGAATGGCAGAACGTGGATGTACTCGCCGGATTTTTCATCCTTCGGACAGTCTTCGCGGTCCCTCAGGACGATAATCTGCTTTCGCAACGCCAACGCGTACCCAGCTTCCAGGCCGACGTTGAATCGTTCTCCGGTAACATCCAACACGATCACGGACGACTCACGGATATTGCGTAGAATGAGTTCGTCGAGCTTCGCATTCTTCTCTGGATCCCAAACAGGCGCCACATCGCAGCCTGTCTTTCGCTTCACGGTCTCCATGATTGGTTTGTAGAAACTGTCCATCTCGGGGTCAAAACGCCGGATGAAGAACCCGCGGTTCAAACTCGATGCGAGTCCAGCCCGCAGTCGCTCGACCTCCTCGATCGCCTTTGCCGTTAGGTCAAGGCCGTCTACGGACTTCAACCTGGTGACGCTCCGAAGAAGGCCTTCGTCCAGCAGACACTCATAGACCTTCGTCGCGAATCGCTCGTCGCATCCATAGGCCATCCCGTCTTCTTGGTGCCTGCCGTTGGTTCGAAACTTGGAGGCACCGGAGTCAGAGACGTGATACGGAATTCGTGGAATCTCCCCAGAGTTCGCCCACTGATCGTAGAGGTTGATGAGCGTGTTCTGGATTTTCTGGCGCATCGTTAGCGACTTGGCTTCCTCAAGGACGTCCTCGATCGCAAAGAAGGTCGCTAATCTTCGCTGTGTCGGTGTCAGGGCTTCAATTTCCGTCCGGCCGGTAAGGACGAAATGGAACGGCCCGGTTCGCTTTGCACGCCAGATCCGAGATCGAAGAAGGCAGCGAACCATTTCCATCTCGTTGGTCGATAGAGCCGTCGAGCCTCCCCGCCACAGCCCTCCTCCCAGCGCGGCAATCGCGTTGTTGTCCAAATCAATCCGACCTGGAGGATGGACAAAGCTCTCGCCGAATTGGGGGTCTTCAGAGCCCAAGGGTCGGGCCTCCACGCTGTCACCTGTTATTGGGCATGGCTTTAGGTTCGAGTCACTCATCGTAATCATCCGCCGAGCGTCTGGACAAGGTTACCCTCATGCTTGCTATGTGACTCTCCTAGCTGGAGGCTCTCCAGCCTCCGTAACGGGCATCCCCGTTTGGTGTAGGGCATCCCTAAGGTTGGGTTGAAGCGATTGCATCGTCTACCAATAGTATTTCTCGATCTGTGGTTCTGTTCCAAGGGCACCCCAACGCTCAACCTTCCACCTGCTCGTCGAACGAGGCCGCAAGATAACTTGCTGCCGATCCGCATGGGGTGCAGTACTCAATACCGACAATCCGTCAAACTCCATTCCATCCATGATCAGTTCGAATTCGCTGCACCGGCCATCCCCCGTGTTCAGCGTAAGATAGGGATAGTAGGAGACACCGCCAAGTGCAATTCGGTGGAGCCATCCCGTAACCGTCCCTACACTGTAAAGTCTCGACATGTATATTCGTTCCATTCGTGAGATACTACGCTTAACAGAAAGCACTGTTTGCAGGCCTAGGCCCCTAGGGGTCATCGGATTCATGTGCCGAATTCCCTCTGCCGACCCAATAGGCCGCCCCTGAGGCTCAAAGGGTCGAAAAGAGTATAGCGAAGGCCGAAGGCCTGGAAATGAGCCCGACCGCTTAGGATCGAGCCCTGAATGGGCGACAGCTTCTCGCCGATGCCCAGTCCAATGAACCCCTCTCCCCCGGCGAGGCGAGGGGGAAGTCGGAACCGGCCCCGGAGTCTACTCTCGGGCCAAACCGGGGAACGCAGCCTCGGACGGCCGCCCCGGTCGCCGGTAGGGACACTCATGTGCCCGGAATGGACCCAAACAGTTTGGCGCGGCTGAAGGGATTCGAACCCCCGACTTCTTCCTCCGGAGGGAAGCGCTCTATCCACTGAGCTACAGCCGCGTCGAGGTCAAGATACCCGATGGCGCGCGCCGCCCCGGAGAAGGATGGGCCTCGCGATTGCGCATTCTTGAGTCGCCAAAGGAGCCAGTTCGCGTTAGACTCTTCGCATGAGGCGCAGCGAGGTGAATGCGCTGGTTCGGAGCGCGGCGCAGTGCTTTGAAGAACATGGCTGGGCGCTTCCGCCCGAGCCTCGCTGGCGCGTCACGGACTTCGGCCTGGGGAGGCTCAAGCTCTGGGGACTGGTTTTGCTTCGGCAGGTGCAGGAGCCCGAATACGCCGAAGACCTCGCTTACCTCCGCGAGGGGATGGTGGTGCCGGCGCACTTCGAACCCCACCTGAAAAAGGAGCTGTTGTGTCGTTACGGGGTGCTCGCGATCCAACTCTGGCCCGGCGACCCGGTTCAGACGAGTGGCGCGAAGGTCCCGGTCAAGATCGACGGGGACATCTATGAGGCCACGGCGGGCGACCCGATCGCGCTCGAAGCTGGGGAAAGGATGACGCTCGAACCCGGAGTCATCCATGAATACTCCCCCGCAAGCCCGGAGTGCATCCTGACCCTCCTCCACGGGGGCGGTTCTGAGGACGACACGGTGTTTGTGAACCCCGACGTCCGCAAGAAGCCTGAAATCGAGGAGGACGAGCTTCCCTCCTTCTGGCTCGAAACCGACATCGAAGAGGCGAACTGAAGGTTTGGGTGCGGGACCCAAAAAAACAAGCCGGCAGTCACGCTCAAGAGTCGTGCTGCCGGCCCTCGATCAGGGAGGAACGGGCGCAGTCCAAGCAGTCTGTTGCCCGACTGCAGCCCCAATGGACTCGCAAAGGCGCTTCGCTCTTAAGCTGCGAGCGAAGTCCTGGCGACTTTCGTCGCGGGCCACTCGATGCGGGAAGAATCGAGAACGTACTGTTCCCTCCCTTCCATCGCCCAGTGGAACCGCTCGTTTACGTTTCGCGCAACCTCTTCATCTGAGGCAACAACCGTCACAATCTTCATCGCCCCTCGGCTGAGGCACGCGTCCTTCAAGTCGGCCAATTGGGCGCGAGCATGTTGGTCCATCGTTTTGGCGAGAGAGTGGTCGATGAGCAAGGAAAACCCCTGGCTCTCGAATTGGTCGACGATCTCATCGATCTCATCCAGCAGAACGGAAACCTCGTCAGCGGTGACGCGCCCGCCCAGACTGGCCTCGATCAGACTCCGATCCTCATGCAGTGAAAGTAAGTACATCGCCTTAGTCCGCCCCTTCGCCCGTTGGCTGGGGCGATACCTCCTGCCTTGGAATTTCCGTCTTCGGGCAGGCGGAGGACCCGTATTCTTCGGTGCTTGGGTTCAAACAGGCAATTCCTTCGGCTGGCAAAGCTTCCGACGGTAGGACTGTCAGGAGCCTTCGAGAGCGCCCAGCAGAAGCTCCACCGCTTCAGCCGCCGAATCCGCTCGCAACAGCCGCTCGCCGAGCCCGGATGGGTGCTGGAGCGACCACCCGCCCAGAGTCACGACTGGCTTGCCGAGCTTCAGCGTGAGAGCGATCTCCGAGAGCGTCCCGTACTCCCCACCGACGGCGATCGCGCCCGCGCCGGCCCGAACGACAAGCACGTTTCGGCCCTCTCCCATTCCGGTCGGGATCGCAAAGCTCAAGTAAGCGTTGCCTTCGCTCGGATCCGTTCCCGGAAGGATCCCTACACACTCTCCGCCGAATTCGGAGCACCCCCTGCACGCCGCTTCCATCGCCCCTCCAAGCCCTCCGCAGACAACGCCGAGTCCACGGCGGGCGATCTCCGCTCCTACGTCGAACGCCCTCCCCCACTCTTCCTCGGAGCACGAGCCGGGGCCGATGACGGCGATGAGACGCTTCAAGACTCGGCCCCCGTGAGCGGAAACTCGAATAGGGACTTGTATTCGGAGCCCTCGCGTCCCTGAAGGCTCTGAGTGAGTCGAATTATGCCGAGGGTCCAAGGGCCGAAATCGGTCTTGCTTCCTTCTGGCAACCGGAGCCCAAGGCTTCTTCCGTTGCGCGAGACGCGGGCCAGCGTGATGTGGGGCGAAATCGGCTTCGGGTCGAACGCGATTCCCCGCTCCTGAAACCGGATGCGGAGGGATTGCGCCAAGAGGCGAATCGCGTCGCCCTCCGCATCGACCCCGGCCCACACCACGCGCGCCCGAAGGGCACTGGGGAAGCCCCCGATTTGGGCAACTCGCGCCCGGATCGGAGGGAACTCACGCGCGGACTCGCGAAGGGCGCTCTCGACAAGGCTCACGCGCCCCTCGTCGAAGGCGCCCAAAAAGCAAAGGGTCAGATGGAGCTTCTCCGGCTCGGTCCACCTCAGCGCCCGGCTTGGGTCGGGAACGAGGAATCTGACTTCACTCAGCTTCGCAACGACCTCGCTGGGTGGCCACGCCCCTATGAACAGCCTGAGAACTCGATCCTTCGAAGGGACTGGGCTCACAGGACATTCACCTCTGGCTTTTCGAAGTCCAGAACTGCCCAACGGCATGGCCCTGCGCTTGAGGAGGGATCGGCAAACCCACGCCGCTGCACAGGGTCGGAACGATGTCGATCTGCCGGAGCGAGGGCCCTACCAATCCCGGCCGGATCCCTGGTCCCCTCACATACAGGATCGAGTGCATCTTCCTTCGTTCAGGATAAAAGCCGTGGACTCCCTCCCTCCATTCGGACGTCACCTTCGTGACCGGCGCGCCGAAGCTCCTGCGAGGGTAATAGCCCGGAGCGAGGTCGAAGTAAAGATCGCCGCAAGCTCCGCCCGAGACTCCCAGCCCCGGAACGTCCCTGGCCCTCCAAACGGAAGTCACCACGGGAAGGTTCGTTTCCGGGTCGCGTACGCTCAGAAGCGCCGCGGTTGCCTGGGCAAGGACGGACTCGACCTCGCCGGGAGCAACGATCCCGCCTTTGCGATCCGCCCGGTTTACCGTGAGCGAAAAGTCCTCCCATGCCGCGCAGGCGATCTGGGTCTTCGTGAGGTCGATGTTCCGGCCGCTCTGAGCCGCGAGTCCAGCCTGTTCGAGGACTCCTTGAACGTTCAGGTACTTCGAGATCCCCTCCATCCCGTGGTCGCTGAAAAGGGCCACGACGGCATCGTTGCCCACTAGGTCGATGACCTTCCCGAGCCATTCGTCCTGGAGTTGAAACAGCTTGATGTAATGCGGCCAAATCTTGGCGGCCAGATCGGGGTCATGCCCAGGCAGGTCGGGATCGAGAAGGCCGATCCAGGTGTGACCTGCGCTGTCGGACATCGGCGTGTAGTGGGTCAGCAGCCGAGGGCGCAGGTTCTCCCATGCCCAACGCGTCCCCGCAAACAGGAGCTCGCAATCTCGCCTTACGATTTCAACGATGCGGCGCTCCGCCTCGCCCGATCCTCCCTCGACGAGCGTCGGACCGAACAGCCCCGACTTGTAGTTCCCAAAGGCGTCGTCATGAAAACAGGGGTAACTCCCTTCGTACGAGGCTTTCGATGCTCCGGAGGCCGCTCCCAAGAGGGCGTTGGCGGAGGACCGGTACAGCTCGATCTGGCTTCCGTCGGGGCTGAGCGTAAAGAGGCGAAACGCCAGGCCCCCGGAGCGCTCGCCGGTCCCGACCCGAAACGGCCGGCTCCAGAACCCTGAGTCATCCCGCGCACTTGAGGGCCTGAGCTTGGCTTCGCTGGTCCCCGAGCCGCTCCGCGAGCCTTGCCGGATGGCGACCGTATCGAGGCCCTTTGTGGGGTCGGAAGGGTCGTCGTAGGCGAGCGCAAAGAACTTCGTTCCGGCAACCTCGAACTCGGCTTCTTTGAAGGAAGGTGAGTCAGGGATTCCGGGCCATTCGCCCGCAGGGGTTCTGAAGTCCTTTTCGGTCAACATGGCTCTTCCGGCCAACGTGGTTTCGAATCCGCTCAGCGACCAAAACTTGCCGGGGTCGGCCCCCGAGGCGCGAATCGCTGCGAGGTGAGGTTCCGCAGGGTAGGACTGAGTCGCCGAAAGCACGGCAACCTGGAACCCGGCCTTGGCTGCCGTGACAAAAACCGGCTCAGCCGTAAGCGCGCGCGAATCGAACCCCCTGAGGGACTCGGTCAGAGTAGTCTGACTCGCGGGGCCCGCCGGTACCGAGTTTCCCACGATCCCGCTCACCTCGGGCCAGGCCGCCGTAAACACGGCCGAATGCCCGACAGCGGTTTTCGAGGGGAAGCTGGGGACCACGTACTCCGCGCAGGCTCCCTCCTTCCGAATTCGCCCCAAAGTCGGAAGCCGGCCTTCTTCTACAAGCCGGTCGATCACCCAGTCGGGCGCGCCGTCCCACGAGATCATAACGAGCGCCGGTGGTTGAGCCTGGAGCGACGCGGCTACCGCAAGAAGCAACGAAACCATGAGAATAGCTAACCCCAAAACGATGCGTCGCTGTTTCCGCCAAACTGGGGATGTGCGATCGCATTTGTGCCCGCGGGTTCGGGCTCTCGACCCCCGACCGTCCGAACTGGCGAACCTCCAACCCTTCGCCGACTCCGCTTGCATCCCATCCTCAGAGATCCCAAGTCGAACGCACGAACTGCCGTCTTCGGATCATTCGATCGAGGTGATCGAGTGTCCGCCGTGGAGCGAGGAGGCCCAAACGGTTCTCGCGGGCATGGGACGGCAGGCGTCGCTCGTCGAAGGTCGCCCTGGGCGAAGAACGGTGGGAAGGCTGTGGTCGCCTTCGCCATTCCTCGAAAGCTGTGCGGCGCGAATGGCGCCAGGTAGGGCGGTCGATCTCGGTTGTGGAAGCGGGCGGGACGCAGTGCTACTGGCTGCGAGCGGATGGCAGGTTTGGGGACTCGACGTGCTCCCCGAGGCCCTCGAACGGGCCGCAGACCTGGATGCGCGGTATCGCCAACTCGACTCGGGACTGGACCCGGCCCACCGAAGGAGCGATTCCGTGCGGTGGGTGCAGTGGGATCTGTCCGGCGGGCTCCCTGCCTTCGAAGAACCCGTCAATCTCGTTTGCTTTGCGCGGTTCCTCGACCGCAACCTGCTGAGGAGCCTGCCCCAATCGCTCAAAATGGGGGCGAGCGTCGTTGGGGAGACCTTCACGACGCTCCATCGCGAACGTCACGGCAAGCCCTCTTCCGATCGGTACGTTCTTGAACTCGGCGAGTTGCCCCAGTTGCTGGAAGGCATGGACGTTGTGGAGTTTGAAGAAACGTGGGTCGACGGCCGCCATACCGCCAGAATCTGGGCCCGAAAACCGGCCTGACGTGACAGAATGAAGGAGATGATCGCATCCGCACCCTTCGCACGAAGCTTCATCGGGGGCACATTTGTGGATTCCACGTCGTCCTCGACGTGGACCTCCTCAAATCCCGCGAACTCATCAGACTTTGTTGCCGAGTTCGCTACAGGATCGCGAGAGGACGCGTGTCGGGCGGTCGACGCCGCTCAATCGGCCTACCCGAGTTGGTCCGGCCTCACGGGAATGGCTCGAGCGGAGTTCTTGAACCGTTGGGCCGAGGTGATCGAGGCCCGAACCGAGGAACTCGCGGTCGCGATGACGAGAGAGGTCGGCAAGCCGATCGTCGAGTCTCGGGGGGAGGTCGCTCGGTGCGCCGTGATTCTCCGTTACTATGCGGGCGAAGCGGTTCGGCCGCAAGGACAAGTGATCCCGTGCCAAATGCGGGGCGCCCTACAGTATTCGATCCGTGCGCCTCTCGGGGTCGTGGCGATGATCACCCCTTGGAACTTCCCACTCGCCATTCCGCTTTGGAAACTCGGTCCCGCGTTGGCGATGGGCAACACCGCGGTGCTCAAGTGCGCTGAAGCTTCGTCGTGGATGGGCAAGCTGTTGGCGGAAACGACACTCGAAGCCGAGCTTCCCGAGGGCGTAGTCAACCTCTTGCTGGGCTCGGGGCCGATCCTGGGAGACGCCCTGCTCGACGACAACAGGGTACGGGCTCTCAGCTTTACGGGTTCTGCGAAGGTCGGACGCCACCTCGCGGCTCGGTGCGCCGACCGCGGGATCAAGTTTCAGGGCGAGATGGGCGGGAAGAACGTTGCCATCGTCTTGCCCGACGCCGATCTCGACGTCGCCGCAAAGTGGGTCGCCTCCGGCGCAATGAGGTTTGCCGGGCAAAAGTGTACGGGTACCAGCCGCGTGGTCGTCGATTCCGCCATCCGGACTGAATTCCGCGAGAATCTCGCCGCAGCGGTGGTGGCGCTCCCTGTCGGCGATCCGGCCGAAGAATCAACGGCCGTGGGGCCTGTGATCTCCGCCGAATCGAGGCAGAGGATCGACGAAGCCGTCTCTCGCGCCGAGTCCGAAGTGCTCTACAAGGGAGAAGTCCCCCAAGCTCTAAATGAGCGCGGGCACTTCGTCGCGCCCCAAGTTCACGCCGTCGCCGACCCGAATGCCGAAATCTGTCAAACCGAACTGTTCGGGCCCATCCTCGTTGAACTCACCGCCAACGGCTTCGACGAAGCGATCGAATTAGCGAATCAAAGCGAGTATGGCCTTTCCGCTTCGCTCTTCACCCGAGACCTCCCCGCTGCCCTGCAATACGTTTCGCGCATCGAGGCGGGCATGGTCCGAGTCAATGCGGACACAACAGGCGTCGACCCTCACGCTCCTTTCGGGGGAGTGAAAGCCAGCAGCACCCACTCGCGAGAGCAGGGTCCCGTGGCCATCGACTTCTACTCCGAAGTCAAGACCGTCCAAATCAGCGGGTGAGGCGCGGGGTTAGCCAAGGCCCGCGAGTTCGGGCCGGGTCGAAAGCGCCTCGCGGATGATCGCCAGCGCTCGATCCCGCTCCTCGCCCACCAGTTCAAGGCGGGGCGGACGGACCCGCTCTGAGCCCATCCCTACCTCTTGCTGAACGAGCTTGATGAGTTGAACGAACTTGGGTACCGTGTCGAGCCTGAGCAGCGGCAGAAACCACCGGTACAACGTCTCCACGCTCTCCGGTCCCGATTCGCGGCACTCGGCGAAAAGCCGGACCGACTCCGCGGGGAGGGCGTTCACTAATCCCGCGATCCAGCCCGTCGCTCCGGTGGCGATTCCCTCGACGATCAGGTCGTCCACGCCAACGAGGACCTCCAAGGCGTCGCCGCAAACGGCTCGCAACTCGGTGATCCTGCGCACATCCGCGCTCGATTCTTTGACCGCCTGAACGTTCGAGTGCCGTTCAGCGAGAAAGGCGATTTGGCTGGGCATCAGGTCGACGGAGTAGGCAATCGGGTTGTTGTAGATCATGCAGGGCAGATCGGTCGCACCCAACACTGCCGAGAAGTGAAGCAGCGTCTCCCGGCTGTCGCCCTTGTACACGTAAGCGGGAAGCACCATCAACCCCTCGCAGCCGGCCTTTTCGGCTTCGCGCGCGAGGTGGACGGCGTCGCGAGTAGAAAGGGCCGCGATCCCTGCGACCACAGGAACTCTTCCCTCGCTGGCTGCGACGCAGGTTCGCAATATCTCACGCTTCTCTTCGAAGTCGAGCGTCGCCCCCTCGCCCAGCGAACCCAGCGGCACGATGCCCACACAGCCGTTGCCGATCAGCCAATCGACGTGCCGCGCAAGGAACTCGACATCGACTTCGAGCCGGTCGTCGAAGGGGGTCGTTATTGCCGGAAGCACGCCTTGCCAGTTCATGGTTCGTTCCTATCGGGCGCGGAGCCTGGGTCCAATACACCCAACCAAGAGCCTACCTGGACCGGCCGGATCGGGGCCTTCGGGGGTTCAGCCTCCCACCCGAACAACCGAGTTGCGGCAGGTCCGCAAGTCTTGCCCTGGCAGGGTCCCATCCCCAGTCTGTGGCACACCCTCGCTTCTCGAAACCCCAAACACGTCCTCACTGCCCCCAAGCGAACGCCCTCACAGACGCACAGAGTCTCTTCGTCGCTCGGCGGGGAGAGGTAGGAGGGCCGCCAGGCGTAGGCCGATCCAAGCGATTCCGCCCAAGCACGGGCGCGCTTTCGCCTCGACAGCAGTTGGGTGGCTGGACCGGAATCGCCCGCTGCCGACGCGCCGGCGATCTCCCCTTCGATCAGCGCGCATTCGACGCCCCCAATTCCAAGCAGTTCGCCCGCCGCAAACACTCCTCGTACGCTCGTTTCCAACGATTCGTCGACCCCAACCGCCTGCCCCGACATTTCGCAGCCGAGGAGGCTGGCCAGCTCGAGGTTCGGAACCAACCCGAACCCGCACGCCAGCCAGTCGAAGTGGGTTTGGAACTCGCGGCCCCTCGCGTCCGACCAGCGCAGACTCTTGCCCTCCTGACTCCCTTCGACCCCCAGGACCTGGGCCCCCAAAGCGATTCGGACGCCTCGCAAGCTCCATCGGAGACTCATGGCCTGACGCAGGAGAGTGGGCCGGGTCAGCAGGGGAATCGCAAGGCTTCGCAGGTTCGCCGCCGGAACGCATTCGACCAGCATCGGCACGCTCGCGCCCGCCCGGCGCAGGTAGCTCGCCACGGCAACGAGCAGGGGGCCCGAACCGCAGACGATGACCGTCTTGTTCTCAACGGAAAGACCACCCTTCACCAGTGCCTGAAGCCCTCCAACTCCGACGACCCCGGGGGTTCTCCACCCCAGAAACGGCAGGAACACCTCGCGCGCGCCGCAAGCGAGCACCAGGCGGCTGTAAGTGAGGGCGAACCCTTGACCCTCACGCGCGACCCCAAGCGTTCCCGATCCTGGCGCATCGAACACCGTGCAGCCCGACCAGAGGTTGACTCCGGCTTCGCTGAGCGCCCGAACTCTCGATATGGCTCCCGAAGAGGGCCTACCTCGGTGCGCCCGCCAAATCTGGCCGCCGGGGACCTGCCCTTCGTCGATCAGCGCGACCTTCGCGCCCCGATTCGCGGCCGCCAGCGATGCAGCGAGACCGGCAGGGCCTGCGCCAACGACCACGACATCGTAACGTATCGCCTCATTCATCGCGGCGCACCTCCATGCCCTCTTCCACGGCCAGCACGCAGGTCCTTACGTGGGGCAGGCCGTTCACGACCGCTCGGCATTGGTAGCAAACCCCCATGCCGCAAAGCGGGAACCGGGACGAAGGGGAATCCGTGGCTCCCGACTCGAAGAAGCCGCATTCCAAGAGCGCAGAGCAGAGGTTCGTTCCCGAGGGGAACACGAACTCCCTGCCGTCGACCCGAATCTGAACGTCGTCAGCCACCGGCGAACCTCCTGACAGAATAGGGCGCAGGGTCCAGCGTGGGTCCAGTCCCGAGCATCAGGTCGGCGATCAACTCCCCTGAAGCGAGAGAGGTCGTGATTCCGAGCCCTTCGTGTCCGGCTGCAACCCACCAGCCCGATAGGTTCGGCGCTTCCGAGACGATCGGCAGGTGGTCCGGTGTCGCCGCCCGGAATCCCACCCACGTGCGGATCACCTCAAGCTCGGCGAGTATGGGCAGGTACTCGCAGGCCCTTTGGAGCATGAGCCCGAGCGCTTTTCGGTCGAGCGACCTGTCGTCACCTACGAATTGGCGGCTCGACCCGATGAGAATCTGCCCCGTGGATCGGGGTTGGGCGTTGAACGCGACCGTCGTCGCCTTGCCTTCCCGAGTCCCCGCGCCGTAGCCGATTTCGACGAGTTGGCGTCCGATCAGGCCGGGATAGCTGTCCGTAATTACCAGGTGTCCCTTCTTGGGTTCGAGGGGGAGTGAAGGCATGAGATCGTTTGCGCATCCTCCTGCCAGTACGCCCCAGCGAAAGCTCAATTCCTCCCCGCCCGCCATCCGAGCCCTCCCCTCGCCGATTTCGATGACCCGGCCCTTCAGTACGCTGACTTTGCCTTCGGGACCGTTCTCCAGAAGCCACCTTGCGGCTGCCGGCGGGTAGATCACCGCGTCGCCCGGGACGAACAGCGCCCCGGATACGTCCCTTCGAAGCGCGGGTTCGGCTTCGAGCGCGGATTTCGCGTCGAGGGCCTCAGCTTCGACGCCATGCTGCAAGTAGTAGCTCGCTTTGCGCGCCACCAAGGCAAGCTCGTCTTCACCCACCGCCACCCAAAATGTCCCCGGTCTTCGGGCTTGGCAATCGGAAGGCAGGTCGGGAAGTAGGGGGTCCCAGAGTTCCATCGACCTCCGGCAAAGCTGAAACTCGGCCTCCGACCCGTCCAGCACGACGAGATGGCCCATTCCTGCCGAGGTCGCTCCGAGTCCGGGGGGGTGGCTATCGACGACGGCCACCGAAAGCCCGCGCAGAGCCAATTCGCGCGCGACCGCTGCGCCGACGATTCCAGCCCCCACGACGAGCACGTCTTGGGCCGGGCTCATCCCCGAATCCCGCCCGCGAACGGGTCGTCGTCCTCAAACAGGAGCTTGGCATCCCCGGTCAAGTAGGCTCGGCCGACGATTCTTGGAATCACGCGGCCGCCGGACGACAGGCGATACGACCCCTCGAAGACGCCCCCGCAAAGGCCCTCCATGCGAAACGCCTCGCCGGGAGAGAGCCTGCTTTCGGCCGCCAGAATCGCCAGCTTCGCGCTGAGCCCCGTCCCACACGGCGACCTGTCGTAGGCCCCGCCTGGGCATAACACGAAGCTCTTTGCGTTCGCATCGCTCCGTTCGGGGGGACCCACGAACTCGATGTGATCGATCTCGGCGCCCGAGTCCCCGGTGATGCCCGCGGCTTCGAGCGCCCGCCGAACCGCTAGGGCCGTCTCCCTCCACAGTTCCCTCTCCGCGAAGGTCGGAGGCCGCTCGACTGCGCACTGGTAGAACCAATTCCCTCCGTAAGCAACCGTCCCTCGCCACTCCCGCCCGCAAGCGCGAACGCAGACTTCGGAACGAAGAACGTAGCTTTCCACGTTCTCGATGGCGACCTGCCCCTCGGGGAGAGCTTCCGCGGCGACTGGCCCCTCGGGAGTGTCGAGAACGACCCTTCCCGTTCCCATCCGGTTCAGGTATTGAAGCGTTCGAACGACCCCGATTGAGCCGTGCCCGCACATTCCAAGATAACCGACGTTGTTGAAGAAAAGGACCCCGCACTGAGCCTCTGGCGAGGTTGCCCGCGTGAGCAGCGCTCCCACCATGGCCTCGCCTCCCCTGGGCTCCAAGACGACTCCGGTGCGAAACTCATCGAACCTATCCGAGAAGTCGGCGCGCATTTCCCGCAAGGTGTCGCCGCGCAACTCCGGGCCGCCCTCGACGACCGCGCGGGTAGGTTCGCCTTCAGTGTGGCTGTCGATGATGCGGACGGTTCGCATGAGCCCTCTGCCGCATTCTGACACTTGGACGCTTCGGCAAGGAGGGAGCCAAGAGCAGGAAGGCTTGGAATTGCGCCGAATCTTGCGTCATGTCGATTGCGCTGCTCCTGATTCCATCGCTGATCTCGGCTTCAGTTGAACCCGCCGCGAAGGTGGGCTTCGCCGCGGTTTTCGGCGATCACATGGTCGTTCAAGCGGGGAGAACGCTCCCTGTGTGGGGATTCAGCGAGCCGTTCCTCCCGGTCACAGTGCGCTTGGCCGATCAGACTCGAACGACCCTGAGCGCTCCCGACGGTACGTGGAGGGTGACGTTTTCGCCTTTGCGGGCAAGCTCGGAGCCGATCCCCCTTGAAGCGAGTTCGGGCGACGCAAGGGTGGAGGTGCGAGATGTGGTCGTGGGTGAGGTGTGGATTTGCTCGGGACAATCCAACATGGAATGGCCTCTCTCGGCGACCGACCACGCACAGGAGGACATCGCCTCCGCCAACGACAACCTTCTGCGAATCTTTACCGTGAAGAACACCGCTTCAGATACCGCTCTCCAAGACGTTACGGGGCAATGGACGGTGGTGACTCCGGCTTCGGCGGGACCGCTGACGGCGATCGGCTACTTCTTCGCAAAGAACCTCCGCGCGAACCTGGACTCTCCGGTCGGGATGATCGACACCACCTGGGGAGGGACTCCCGTCGAGGCTTGGACACCCGCGTCGGCCTTTGAATCTCGGCCCGACCTTGCGTCGGTTTTCGAACGCCGCAACAACCCTCAAGTCGGGGCGCAGCATCGCCCAGGCTACCTTTACGACGGCATGGTGAGAGGGCTTGCGCCGTTTCGCATTCGGGGAGCGATTTGGTACCAGGGTGAGAGCAACGTCTCGCGAGCTTGGCAGTACCGTACGCTGTTCCCGCTGATGATCGAAGAATGGCGGGCCGCATGGAAACAGGGAGCTTTTCCTTTCTATTTTGCTCAGATCGCGCCGTTTCGCTACGGAAATCAGAACCCAGAAAACTGCGCGGAGCTATGGGAAGCGCAACTTCATACGTACCGGACGACGCCCCGAACCGGCATGGCGGTGACGATGGACATCGGAAACGTCAGCGACATCCATCCTCGCAACAAGAGAGAGGTGGGCCGGCGGCTGGCCCTATGGGCGCTCGCCAACGACTACGGCCGCGAAGTGGTCTGCAGCGGTCCCCTCTACCGCAGCTTCAAGATCGAAGGTTCGGCGGTCTGGATCGAATTCGATTTCGCCGAAGACGGCCTTGCGGCGAGCGACGGAAAACCCCTGACCCATTTCGTGATTGCCGGACAGGATCGCGTATTCCATGAGGCCAAAGCCGCGATGGTGGGCTCCAAGATTCGCGTGAGCTCAGATGCGGTTCGCCAACCGCTTTCGGTTCGGTTCGCTTGGCGAGACGACGCGGTTCCGAACCTCGTCAATCGCAACGGGCTTCCAGCTTCCCCCTTCCGCACGGACGACTGGCCGGCGGTCACGCGGGAAAACCGGTAACCCATCGCCGGCCCGGCCAAGCGGTTCTGCGCCAAATCATATCGAACTCGGGGGCCCGAGCGCGTATTATGAAAGTGTGCAGATGATCCAACCGCTAGACGTCCTCGATGGCCGGTTTGAACGACGAGGTGGCCCGGATTCCGGCGGCCCGCTCGTCGACCGCTTCGGGCGAGTTCATTCCTATCTTCGAATCTCGCTCACCGATCGATGCAACTTTCGATGCGTTTATTGTATGCCTCCGGAGGGGATAGCCTGGCGAGAACGCGAGGAGATTCTCACCTTTGAGGAGATCATCCGACTCTCGCGGCTCTTCGTCAAGCTTGGGATCGACAAGATCAGGCTGACGGGAGGCGAGCCCACGGTCCGTAAGGGTCTGCCCTCTCTGATTCGGGAGCTTCGGTCGATCCCCGGCCTCAAGCACCTGTGCATGACCACCAACGGTGTCCTGCTGGCCGACCGCGCCCAGGAGTATAAGGATGCCGGGCTCGACTCGGTTACGATCAGCATCGACTCCCTCCAAAAGGAGAGGTTCGCGGCCATCGCAAGGCGCGACCATCTGGAATCCGTCCTTCGCGCTATCGACGAGGCCGAGCGAGTCGGGTTCGAGCCGATCAAGCTCAACGTCGTCCTGATGTCGTCGGTGAACGAGGACGAGGTGTTGGACTTCGTCGACTTTGTAAAGGATCGACGGCTTAACGTGAGATTTATCGAATATATGCCGTTCAAGGGCAACGGATGGAGCCAGGCAGGCTTGGTGCCGTACGCCGCCATGAGGGGCACGGTTGAGGAGCGATACGCGCTCGATCCGATCGTAACGCATCCTTCGGCGGTCGCCAAGGACTTCCGCATTCGAGGCCACCAGGGCACGGTGAGCTTCATCACCTCGATGACCGAAGACTTCTGCGCGGGCTGCAACCGAATCCGGCTTACGGCGGACGGCAGCATCAAGTCGTGCCTGTTCTCGATGGCCGAGCTGAACCTTCGGGACCCGATGCGGGCGGGGTTGACCGACGAGGAGGTCGAGGCGCGAATTCGCGCTGCGCTCTGGCTCAAGCCGAAGGGCCATCCGCCGATGGAGGAGCTTATGGAGATGGACAATCGGACCATGATCGAGATAGGGGGATAGCAAATGAGGGATGTCAGTTCCAAGAAACACACCCTCCGGACTGCCCGCGCCCAAGCTACGCTTCGCGTAAGCCCGTCGACGATCCCGCTCATTCGCGAGGGTCGAATCGACAAAGGCGACGTTCTCGAATCGTCTAAGGTCGCTGCTATATGGGCTGCAAAAAACACGGCAGGCATTCTGCCCTATTGCCATCCGATACCGGTCGAGCACGTTCGGGCGGACTTCGAATTGGGTGAGGACTCGATTCGAGTAACCGTCGAGGTCAAGTCAGTATACAAAACCGGCGTGGAGATGGAGGCGCTGACGGCAGCTTCCGTCGCCGCCCTCAACGCCTACGACATGCTCAAGCCGATCGACGAAGCCTTGCGCATAGAAAGCGTCGAATTGATAGAGAAAACTGGCGGAAAGTCTAGCTTTTTGCGACCGAAAACGGAGTCGTACCGAGCGGGCATTGTCGTCGCTTCGGATCGTGCGGCTACCGGGCAATACGAAGACCTCTCCGGACCCGCCGCCGAGGAGCGACTTTTGGAGTTCAATATCAGAACCCAATCTTATACAGTCGTCCAAGATGAGGTCGAGGCCATCCGTCAATCGGTTGTGAGTATGTCTGACACAGAGAGACTTGACATTATCGTTATCATCGGCGGGACCGGCGTCGCGCCCAGAGATGTCACCCCCGAGGCGGTCTCCCCGCTGCTGCAAGTCGAACTGCCCGGAATCGCCGAAGCTATCCGATCGTACGGCGCCGAGCGCAACCCCTACGCGATCCTCAGCCGGTCCCTCGCGGGGATTCGAGGCAAATCGCTGATCGTTTGCCTGCCCGGCTCTCCCCATGCCGTTCGGGAAAGCCTCCTCGCCGTGTTCCCCGCCTCACTGCACGTTCTCGACCTCCTCCAAGAAGCCAGCCCCGAAGGAGCGTCCGCGCTTCATGGTTAGCTTTGAACAGGCTCTGGAACTCATTCGAACCCACGTCTCCCCCCTCCCGCCCACAAGGGTCCCGACGCTCCAGGCCCTCAGGCTTCCTTTGGTCGAGCCGATCCACGCCCCGGTAGGTTGGCCAAGGTTCGACAACTCCGCTGTCGACGGCTATGCGGTTCGGGCGAGCGATTGTCCGGGGAGTCTGAGGGTCGTTCGGGAATCCAAAGCCGGAGCGTCCGACGCCGCCCGATCTCTCGGCCCTGGGGAAGCTTCCCGCATCTTCACCGGAGCGGAAGTCCCGCCGGGCGCAGACGCCGTAGTGATGCAAGAGGACGTCGCCCGTTCCGGCGATTCGATCGAGATCGACGATGCCCCATCCGTGGGTGCGAACATCCGAAAAGCGAGCGAAGAGTTCCGGCAAGGCGATCTTCTCCTCGAATCGGGCGTCCTCATCTCCCCCGCTACCATCGGACTCCTCGCCTCGCTCGGGTTTGAGTCCGTTCCGGTCCGCCCCTGGCCGAGGGTCGCTATCGTGACGACGGGCGATGAGGTCCGCCCGCTGGGTGAGACTCTTTTGCCCGGAGAGATCTACGAATCGAACTCGGCGATGCTGGCGGCGGCGCTCCACTTGTTGGGCGTCCCCGTCACCTTGCAGCGTGCCGTAATCGACCAGCCCGACCTGACCCGCAGCGCCCTCGCCGAAGCGCTCGCGAACGCAGACCTTGTGCTCTCGACCGGGGGAGTCTCGGTCGGGGATCACGACGTCGTCCGGGCGGCGTTTGCGTCGCTGGGCTTCGAGGAGGTCTTCTGGCGGGTTGCGATCAAGCCCGGAAAGCCCGTGTACTTCGGCAGATCGCTGTCGGAAGAAGGCCCCAAGTACGCGCTGGGACTTCCTGGCAATCCCGTTTCCGCGGCCGTGGGATTCCTGCTTTTCGGCAAGGCCATTTTGCGCCGCCTCTTGAACCGGCCCTGCGAGGGAAACACCTTCCGCGCATCGTGGCGGGAACCGACTCGCCCCTCAGACAGGACCGAGTTCGTTCGGGTTCAATGCACAGAGACGGAGCGCGGATGGCAGGCCGTCCCGCTAAAGGGCCAGGGGTCCCACATGCTTTTGGGCTTGTCGCAAGCGGGGGGCCTTGCGAGAATCGATCCGAATTCGCGACCGGACGAAGTCGAGGTCATCGCTCTCGATTGGGGAACATTATGAAGTCGAACGTCGAAATCGCAGTAAAGGTCGTCTACTTCGCGATGCTTCGTGAATCCACTGGCGCCGAGTCCGAGACGGTCCAAACCGCTTCCCTGACCCCGAGGGACCTCTATGAAGAACTTCGCAAGCGCTACGGCTGGAAGCTGCCGGCGGGCGTCGTTCGGGCTGCGGTCAATGGAGCCTACGCGCCGATGAACACGCCGCTCCAAGAGGGCGACGAGCTCGCATTCATCCCCCCGGTGGCAGGAGGTTAGAAAGTGATCTTCCAACTGACCCACGAACCTATCGCAGCCGAACTCACCGCGACCCCTGCCGACGGAGCGCTCGCCGTCTTCGTGGGCGTCGTTCGCAACAACCACCAGGGCCGAGCCGTGAGCTTCCTCGAGTACGAAGCCTACGGAGACCTTGCCCTTTCCGAAGGCGCGGCGATTCTCCGGGAGGCTGAAGAGGTGTTCCCTCTGACCCAAACCAGGTGCGTCCACCGGCTCGGCAGGCTCGAAATCGGCGAGGCCAGCATCGTAGTCGAGGTGACGTCGGGCCATCGGGGCGAGGCGTTCGCTGCTTGCCGCTACATCGTCGACGAGGTCAAGGCGCGAGTTCCCATCTGGAAAAAGGAGCACTTCGTCGAGGGCGACGCCGAGTGGGTCAACAGCGAATCCGAACCCAGCGACCCCAAACGGGTGCTGCTTTCGGAGATTCTCAGGCATTGGAGCGGCTGGGAGAGCGACGACCTCAAAGCCTTCCGGATCGTCGACGTGCGGGAGCCCTATGAGCGCCCTCAAGTCCTCCAAAGCCCCGGCGACCGAACCTTGCACATCCCCTATAGCGAAATCAACCAGCACCTGGCGCGGTTTGCTCAGGGCGATCCCTACTTGTTGGTCTGCGACAGCGGAACGCGGGCGAAGGTGCTGGCCCGCGACCTTCAGTCCAAGGGTTTCGGCAACGTCTTTGCCCTTTCGGTCGGATTCCGGGACCTCTGAGCTTCCTCCCAAGCCAAAATGACGAGCGGGTCCCATGCTTGAACTCGATCCCGTCGTCCAGTGGCTGCTCGTGCTGATCGTCGCGGCGCTGTACTCTCTGGTGGGACATGGCGGCGCCTCAGGCTACATTGGGGTGCTGTCGATCGCCGGATACTCCTCGGCGGTCGTGGCTTCGACGGCGCTGACGATGAACCTGCTGGTGGCGGGGGTCTCGTTCTTCGCCTATCGATATGCCAAGCACTTCAACTTCAGCCTCCTTTGGCCCTTCGCCGCAACATCGGTTCCGTTCGCCTTCATCGGCTCGCAAATCCAACTCGCCGAGCGGACCTACTTCCTTGTCGTTGCGCTGGTGCTCCTACTCGCCGCCGCACGGATGTTCTTGCGCCAAAGGGAAAAACCGAACGACGAATCGGTCCTCCTTCCTCCCCTCCGGACCTCTCTCTCGTGGGGCGCGGCTGTCGGCCTTCTCTCAGGGATCGTCGGGGTCGGCGGCGGGATTTTCCTCTCGCCGCTGCTCTTGCTCTTCGGATGGTCGGGGCCCAAGACGACCGCTGCGGTCTCGGCGGCGTTCATCTTGCTCAACTCCGCGGTCGGCCTTGGGGGGCGGTATTTGGATGGGCGGCTGGAGGTTTCGGGCATTCTGCCTCTGCTCGCTGCCGGGTTCCTCGGCGCGATCCTGGGCTCCTACCTCGGGGCGATCAAGGCGCCTGGGCACCTGCTCCGTCGGGCGCTCGGCGTCGTGCTCGCCCTCGCCGCGATCAAAATGATTCAGCAGTACTTGGCGACGAGGTGATTCCGTCGCGATGCTGCCTTAGGCTGTGCTCGTACCGAATGAGCTTGATCTCCTCGAACTTCAATAGTGCCGATTTTGACACCCCCGGCCACGTGTTCTGCGCGGGGGAATGGGGGGGGGCGGCCAGTCACCCATGGATCAGGCCAAAGTTCTTGCACATTTTCGGACCGGCTCTACGGGTGGCCCGGGTGGGAAGTCGGGCGCAACGGATTGAGGATTGTGCTATCCGTGCCCATCAGTCTCCATGAGTGCCAGAACTACGAACACTTCCGATAGCCGGTGAGCCACAGACCCCGACTTCCCTTGGGTTCAGCACTCCCCTACCTCCCATCGATCCGCCTGAAAGACGACGGGTTCCAGATTCCGGTATAGCCGGACCGAAGACCATGGCCATTCGGCCGCCTCCGCGACGAGCTTTCGTCGAACGGGTTTTGGTGGATGTGGGCATGGCCTTCGATGTCGAAGGACCTCCGCTACTTTCGCGGAGGGTTTAGGCTCGCGGGTTCCGCTTTCGACGGGCCGATGCGGCTTCCCAGTTTCCCGAGGTAGGGCGCACATGGCCGGTCACTCTGGGGGCGACAAGGTCCACCAGCCGCAGGGAACGTTGTATTCGACGACCGGTTCTTCGGACGATAAGTCGATTTGAGCAAACCGGGTCGCGCCATCGAGCTTCCAGTGCCCAACAGTCACCTCCTGCGCGCCCGTGAGCAGCGAGAACAGCAACTCCTCATTCTCCAAGCTGTTTCGCCGAATGACGTTTTGGATCGCTTCGCGGTGATCGACCCCCTCTGGAATGCCAGCAATGACTGCAACGTGCTCTCTGACAGGAACGCATAGGGTGGGCGCGAATTCGCCAATCCCTTTGCGGGACACCACAGCAAGCGTGGACCTTACGAATTCCTCGAGCATCATCCCAGTTTAGCATAAGGTAGTGGGTAAGGGACTGTCAAGAGCAACCCTCTTGCATTCAGCGGGCGGGTGGCAGAGCGGCGCGTCTGGATGAAGACGGCACCCTGATCCGCTCTGCTCCTGCATCGGACCGGGTTGTTACCGCGCCATTTCGGTTCAGTCCTCGCAATGGCAGCAACCCACTTCCACGTCGCTCCCACCTAGACCACCATCGTAATACTGGACTGGATTCGCGCCTGCTCGATAAATGGTTCGCTTACGAGTCTTCTTCGTCCAGATCGTCGGCTCCGTGTCGCAAGGATCATTCTCGTCACAGAAGTAATAGTAGCAGAAGCTATCCCACGTGGCTCCCGGAGGTGGAGGAGGAAGCTGATTGCATGGAGTTCCTCCGTACTCTGGAATCGAGTAATAACACGGAGGCAACCCAAGCACCAATGCAGCACCGCAGAGACCGACCACCGCCGCCATAGTCTTGTTTAACCCTAACATGTATAGACCTCCCAAACGCGCTCTCCTCATCTAATAATTGTGATAGACACTCAAAACCGTTGAATCGCATGGGCCAGGCACTACCCCTCGATCTCGAATCACGTGGACGCTTCCGTCTTCTCGACCCAAGATCACGTGGCCCGTGCTCGTGCGCCACAAGTGATTGATATCCAAGACCAAAGGAAACGAGTCTCCCCTCGCTTGCCTGCACTCCAGAAATGCTTGCCTCGTCCTCCTTCCCTTTTCCTCATCACCGAGCGGACTCGCTCCTACCAAGTAGTCAAACTCGGGCAACGTCTTATCGGATGCGGGGCAGTGGAGCACAGTCGGGTAGTAGGATCGAAACGCAGGCCACACAACTGAGTTAGGAGGATACTCCCCATAATCGGCCTGATATAGCTTCAACGCAACGACGATCTGTCGAATGTTCGACAGACACACTGCATGCGCGGCGCGACCCTTCGTCGCAAAAAACGTCGGCCACATCAGCGCAACAAGGATCACGATAATGGTAATCGACACCAAGACTTCGGTTAGGGTTACCGCCCGTTTCATCTTCAGTCCTCCGCCAGAATTCCCAGCCTCTGAGCGCCCCAAGCAAGGGGCACGAGTAGAGACACGCCAAGCAATGCGACATGCCGTGAGTACGGATACTCCGATACGACTCGGATTCCCCGAAAGGCGTCCAACCAGGTCCAAAGCACCGCCAATACTGTCATCACGCCTACCGTAGTGAGGGTAATTCGTTTAGGGAGCAACTTTGATAGCACGAACCCAACGGCAGTCGCGAGAACCAGCGAGGAATAGAAGCCAACAGGAGAGTCCTCCGCCAGATCAAAGAACCCGACCCAGAGATGCGAGCCTCGGAAGAACCGAACGAGAAAGACGGCTATCGTCACGCTTGCAAGCACGATCACCACCTTTTGACCTGCATAGTGGTGCGGCAAAGACAGGGGGACGGCCGCAATTGCCGCTGTCAGCAAAGGCGCAAAGTAGAGCAAGTAGAGGCCCGGGTAAGGAAGTTCGCGAAGGACAGCATCGTACATTAGCCGAAAGACGCACTCGCTCAGTGCGATGGCGGCTGATGTGCCCACAAGGATGAGGGTCGCAGCAACGGGAGTGAGTTGCGCCTTAGCCACCTTCATGAACTCGTAACTCCAAGAGCGGGTTCGCGGTTGGGTCTGACTGGGCATAGATCAGGCCATCCGTGCTGTGATAGATGTACAATCTAGGTCCAAATGAGGCTCCCAATTCACGGGCGAGATCGAGGTCCCCATAAACGACTCTCGCAGAGGGTATCTGTCTTTGGATGTCACGATACTCGTCGGCTTCTTCGGCCACGACGACATTAAGGACGTCAGACCTGGCGAAGCATTCTCGAACGACCGTGGCAGGGATGATTGAGCAGTTCAGGCAATCGACATGCACGATAATGGGCTGTATGCCTTTCGTCCAAGGGGGGGGGGCAGCTACAGCAAGGCGAATCGGAAGCGGAGAGCCAAGCCTGACAGTAGCAGCGATCCCACGTCCCGCGCCTGGATCCCACTCCCGAAAAAGCGCGTCACGGTACTCCTGGACCAACCAGGAGGCCCCTTGAAGCGCCGCCAAGGCGACCACGAACGGTCCCATCACGACAATCGCGCGGTCTGGAACTCGCACGGTTGAAGTATACAGCGAATTTCTGAAAAGGTGGCGAAATGTCTCGGAACATGGCTGGATCGGTGAATTCGAAGGCGAGCCGTCCTTGGGCGCTTGTACCCCAATCCATGGCGCAGAAAACCTGACGCCACGGACGCACTACGCCAGGCCGATCAGGGGCAGAATCACCCTCAGGCAAGCAAACGTCGCCGCCGCGCCCAGCAGGTCCAGCACGACCCCGCTTCGCATCATCTCCCGCATCGGCACGAGCCCGGAACTGTAAACGATCGCGTTCGGCGCCGTGCTCACTGGCAACATGAACCCAAAGCTCGCCCCCAGGGCCACCCCCAGCGCCGGGGGGATCGGGTTCACCCCCGCGCCCTGCGCGATTCCGATCACCACAGGGAGCAGCGTACTGGCCGAGGCCGTGTTGCTCGCCATTTCGCTGAGGATCACCGCCGCGAGGATCCCTAGCGCCGTGATTCCCCACATCGTGTCGACGCCGGTCGCCTGCGCCGCCGCTTTCCCCAGGGTCTCGGCGAGCCCCGAGCTGAACATCGCCTGCCCCAGAACGATCCCGCCCCCGAACAGCATGATTGTTCCCCAATCGATGCTCGCGCCCTGCTTCCAGGTGAGCGTGGTTCCCGATTCCGCGCCCTTCGTCGGCAACAGAAAGAGCATCGCGCCCACGAGAAGAGCGGTAACCGCCGCCGTAAGGCGACCCTGCAGCCAGGCTGCGAGTACCGCGCCCTTCCCTAAAGCGAACACGGCGAGGTCCGGCGTCATCCACAGAACGATCGCTGCGACGAACGCCAGAAGCGTATTGCGCTCTGCGGGTGACATCTTCCCCAATTCGGAGAGCCGAACCCGCGCATGGTCCGGGCTCAGACGCTCAGGAGGGTCGCCCCGGCGGTACATCGCCCGGAGAACTCCCCATGACGCGAGCGTCATGATTGCCGTCAGGGGCATCGAGAACTGCATCCACTCGACGAACCCGATTCTGGTTCCGGTCGAGCGCTCGATCATCGCGATGCCGATCAGGTTGGGGGGAGTGCCGACCGGGAAGCCCACCGCTACACTCGACCCCCAGGTCAGCATGAGCATCACCGCGATCGCGAACCCGGTAGACCGCTGCTCGACTCCCATCGCCTTGAGCAGACCCAGTCCGATGGGGAGCATCATTGCGGTAGTGGCGGTGTTGGATACGACGAGCGAGATCAGGCAGCCGATGATCCCAAGCGCCAGGAGAAGCCGCGAGGGGCTGCCGGACGCCCAGCGTTGGTTCAGAATCCACCAGGCGATGCGCTCGCTAAGGCCCGTGACCTCCATCGCTTTGGCCAGCAGGAAGCTCCCGATGAACAGCGGAACGATCGGGTCGCCGTAGCCCGCAAACGCCTGCTTTTCGTCGATGCCCGCGATAAGGACCAGCAGCGCGGTGCTGAGCAAGGCCGTAATCGTGAGCGGGAGCGCCTCGGTGACCCAAAGCACGACCGTTAACGCGAACACGGCGCCGACGGGTTGCTGCCCTTCGGGGAGTCCGGTTCCGGCGAACCACGCCAGTGCGAACGCGCCGACAGCGGCAGCGAATTTGATCGTCCGGGAAGTTACGGGCTTCGACACGCAGGGCGTATTGTATCCCGGCGGCAAGTCCCCGGTGGGCTGTTACCGGCGGATCAGGAGGCCATTCCCAGGTAGTGTCCTACGTTGGGGAGCTTCGGGCATTGCGGGGCCACTCCTGTACTTCATCTCTTTGGGCCACCGGCCGCACACCTCCACCTAACCTCTCAGCCGAATTATTGTATAAATAGAAGCGGTTGGCGGACCGGAAACGGCGGCAGGTCGGTTTCAACGAGTACTGCGATTGCAAGGGCCAACAAGACGATGATCAGTATTGCTACACAATTCTATGTGCCTCCGCCGTCGATTCCCGATCTGTGGCTCTTACAGATTGTGCTCGCAATGTTCGTAACGTCATTTGGAGTGTGTATCGGCCTGGCGATATTGCGATTGACGGATCCGTTCCTGATGCGGTTGTTTCTTTCCGTTGCGGCGCTTCTCTACACGTGTCCAGGCGCAGTGCTCATGACGTTTTCCACGAACCCAGAAGCGTTCGCGGACGCCACTCACTTAGTCTGGTGGGGGTCGATCTTCGGCTCCCTTGCACTTGGACCCCTTTCGTGGTGGATCGCCGTGGACGTCCGCCGGTCGATCTTGGAGATTCCCAAGCAGGCAAGGGCGCTCAATTTCCTGTGGGCGTACACGGGGGCCTTGTGGTTCCTGAGCGTCGTCGGCCTGCTCAGCGGGGTGCATTGAGGATCTATATGTAAGTAGAAAACCACGGGCATCCTGAGTCAGAATGGATGGCTGCAGGGAGAACCTGAGTGGGCCTACACTTACTCCTCTCGATTTTGCTTTTCGCTGCAGCGTCTCTGATTCTGACCGGCTTGTTTTGGCTGGATGCTCGGCGAATCGCTTGGTTCTCGCAGCTATTGATTACGCTCTCGTGCGGTCCGATCCTCCTGGTTTCGCTCATGCTCTTGATAGGATGGCAGCCGGATGCGTTCGCTCTCAATTCCGAGGATGTACTCGAAATCGCCATGCCCGCTTACGCGGTTCAGTTTGTGACGCTCGGAGGCGTGGCCCTGTTCGGACTCGATTCGCGGGGCAGTCGCTCAAGAGATCGAAAGGCAGATCGTGTTCTACTCACGATCGCGGCCCTTCCCGGCGTCGTGCTTGCCACACTCTTCGTGGTTCGGTTCCCTTTCGGAGGAATGTACTGAGAGTCCCAAACCGTCCGGGTACCCGAATTTGCGAGGCGTAAGTCCCCTCTGGACGGAGCGGGCGGAGTCAGCCGGATGCGTCGACCCTCATGCTCCATTGAAGCGCCATCATCCCACGGCGATGAGGCCCACGGAGCTTTGGGAAGACGGGGTCATTGACCGCCGCAGCAGACATGACGCGCTTGGGGAGCAAGGCTTCCGCCGCGAGGAGCGCCACCTCAGAACCCTCGTTTATCCGGCCCGAAGGACAGGCAGTCGAATCTCGCCACCGCGTTGCCCGAGGCGCCGCGGAGGACGATCCAGCCGTTACCGTTTGAGGCGGACATGTGGACAGGAGTATAGCTGATGCGTTGCGAAATCTGGAGCATCAAAGGCTACAATGTCCCATGTCACGCACCAACGGCGCGCAGACCGCCAACGTCCCTTCCGAATCGACCCAGACCAGCCACCGCGTCATCATTGCAGACTCGCGTTGGATGACCGAAGTTGACGATGAGTCCGTCCATCTCGTCGTTACATCGCCGCCCTATTGGCAGCTCAAGGATTACGGACACGAAGGGCAGATCGGCTTCGACGACAGCTACGAAGACTACGTAAACAACCTGAACCTGGTCTGGGACGAGTGCCGCCGCGTTCTCCACCCCGGTTGCCGTCTCTGCGTGAACATCGGCGACCAGTTCGCTCGCTCGGTGTATTACGGCCGCTACAAGGTCATTCCCATCCGAACCGAGATCATCAAGTTCTGCGAAGCCATCGGATTCGACTTTATGGGCTCCATCGTCTGGCGAAAGGTAACAACCACGAACACGACCGGCGGCGCAGTGATCATGGGCTCCTATCCGTATCCGCGCAATGGGATTCTTAAGATCGACTACGAGCACATCCTGCTGTTCAAGAAGCTAGGCGATGCGCCCAAGCCGACTTCGGAGCAAAAGCAAGCCTCCAAGCTCACCGATGAAGAATGGAACACGTACTTCTCCGGACACTGGAACTTTCCTGGAGAGCGCCAAGACAAGCACCTGGCCATGTTTCCGGAGGAGCTCCCGAGACGGCTTCTCAAGATGTTCACTTTCACCGGCGAGACGGTTCTCGACCCATTCCTCGGAAGTGGCACAACCTCGCTTGCGGCCCGCAACCTGGGGCGAAGCTCGATCGGATACGAGGTGAACACGGAGTTCCTTCCGATCATTCGGCAAAAGGTGTGTGGTGAGAATCCCTGCCTGTTCGAAGATGCCCCAGAGATTATCGTCAGCGAGCGCCACGTGGACGCTGACGACCGCGAGGCCAGGCTTCGGGAGTTCCCCTATTGTTTCCACGATTTCGTAAAAGTAGCCAAGCAGGTGGATCCGAGAACCATGATATTTGGTTCGAAGATCAGCAACAGTCACCTGCCGCGGTGAGGGCGAGATGAAGAGGCTCACGATCAAGAATCAAGAGATCGCTCACCTGGTCGCAGGCGCACCCGCCGACTTTCCGAAGTACACCACCCAACTGATCAACCTGGCGAACCAGAACGCTGGTGGGACCAGGCCAAAGGTCGTTGGGCAACTCTCCGACATGATCCAAGAGTTCACGGGAAAAAGCCTGGGCGACTGGCGAACCTACTATCTTAACCAAAAGCCCGATGCTATTGACGCTGCCGCAGAGAAGATCTGGGCGATGGTCCAAAACCTGAAAGCTGCCATCGACAAGATCGACAGAACGATGGTGGACGACTGGGTCCATGACTTAGTGATCATCAAGACGTTCACCGGGCTGCGCTTTCAGGAAGCGATCTTGGCTCGGGTCGCCGCCGATACTCAAGCGACCTATCGGCTTGCCTTGCCAGAGGAAGAGGCGAAAGGGATTGACGGATTTGTCGGCGAGACCCCGGTATCTATCAAGCCGACCACTTACCGGGCCAAAGACATGCTTCCTGAAGCGATCAACGTCCAGATCATCTTCTATCAGAAGAAGAAGGATAGGCTGAGAATCGAATGGGAGCCTTGGTAGGCGCCCAGGTCGTCCTCGTGCCATAAAGCTCATAGAGCAGCCGGGGATACAGGGTGTCTTGAACCAGCGTGGACTTTCCGCTCCCGCTGACGCCCGTCACGCAGGTGAACAGGCCGACGGGGATCGCCGCGTCGAGGTGTTGGAGGTTGTTGCCGCTCGCCCCTTTAAGGATGAGCCAGCCGTTCGAATTCGAGTCAGACACGTGGACAGAAGTATAGCCGTTTCGCGGGTCTGGGAACACGCTTAGGAGACTGATGCGGAATCTGAGCGAGGAGCGATCCAAATACCTTTCGCCCGCTTGAGCAGTTCCTGGCCACGTTTCTCAATCTCAGGCTCTCCCCACGATTCGATATCGTACAGTTGTCCATTCAATGGCAAAATCGACGACTTCAGAATCTCGCCTTTCTTTTCGGGCCAGGGCGCGTTCGAAACCGAAGAGTTCAGAGGCTGCGTTAGGATTGTGAGGTTTCCGATAGTGTGGATCAGCGAGTCGCGGATGCGAGTCGCCTTTGCTTGAGCACTTCCTTCTTCGGCATTCCATAACTCCCAATAGTCCAATCCCTTGCTTCCGTCGGGCAAGGGCCAGTTTTCGATCCATCTTTGGGGCATCAGGTGCTCGATCGTCAATTGACCGTCTACTTGCACATCCTCAGACTTGGAGGTCATATAGCTGCTGCTCAGCTTTCGGAGGATGTAGACGGTACGTGGCTTGGCCATGCTCTGGTACGTGCTCGTGGTAAGCCAGCTTCGCCCGAACTCCGCGTCTGTCGGCCATTCGCCAGAATCGCTAGGCAGTTTGGACAAGTAGGCATGAATGGAATCTGGAGATGGCTCATCCTGTTGCTGAAGATGCCGAATTAGCCGGAGGAAGACTCTATTGTAGTTCTTCGTCGTGCCTCCACAGACCGCGCGGCGAACAACATATGACTCCAATATCCGACACACTCGCTCCCACTCTTCTCGAGACAGATCATGTCTGGCCAGATATAGGAGAAGGGGAAGGACCGTTGATATGTCAAAGGTCTGCAAGAACGAAGCGAACTGGAAAAGGACATCGTCGCGGGCGGGGTCGAGGATTCTCTTAAAATCCCGACCTTGCCGGGATAGTAGTTGGAGCTCCTCTTCGATGGAGTGGAAGGGCCTGTATTTCTCAATCCAATACTTGTATTCTGCGTAGAGGTGTCGAATTGGGATGTCCTCGGTACGCTGGGAGGCCAAGAAGTGCTGCATAAACAAATCGCTTCGAGGACGCGTGAGCCTGCCCTGGCGAATCTCCGTTCTCCAGAAGTCGTCGTCGAACCCGCGCCAGTATTGGTCGTACAGCGCCTCCTGTGGCTCGCCCTGCCGAGCGGCGCGCAGGAAGATGTAATTGCGGAGCAAGTCTGCGGGCAAAAGGGGTTCTCCCCTCGCATTTAGAGACTCGAAGATGACCTGGGCGTCATCGTCCTGGGCAAGGTCTATTACGACCACCTTCAAAGCGTCTTTGAGCGATTGGAAACACTCTTCAAGCCTATTGGCGATGGGCACGTCGGCGGCGACCATTAATTCCGCATCGCCTTCCGTGAAGTACTGCCGCAACGCCTCGTAGAAGAACAGATACGCATCTACGAGGCGGGGTCGAGGATCAGGCTTCCGAGCATATTTTTGACGGATCAGGGGGTATCGCAACTCCAGTTCTTCGGGCGACTCCGAAGTAATGAGATCGATGAAGGGACGGCGGTCGCTGAAGGTTGGCCAGACCTTAAACTTGTCCACTTCCGCATCAGCCATCATGCCTTTGTTGAGCGTGAATGACTCAGCCTCCTTAGCGAGATCGTCGCTGCCTTGCTCACGACAAAAGTCCCGAAAAGCAGCCAGGAATACTTGTACAGTCATCAGCCGCTGCTGACCGTCGATTACTTGCCGCTTTTCAACATGGGTCGTCGGGGTCTGTTTTTGGTCCAAGACCATTGCGCCGAGAAAGTGAACAGGCGCATCCTTGCGCCCTTCGAGATAATCTGTGAACTTCCGAGATATGTCGTCCCAGAGTGGTTCCCACTGCCTTTCTCGATTCCAGACGTATTGCCTCTGAAACAAAGGAACTTCGAGACGAAGCTTCGTCTCGAAGATGGCCAATATGGGGCGAGCGTTAGCATTCATGTCCGCCGTAGACCAATCACAACACCACCGTCACCACGTTGCTCGGGATGGAATCGCCTGCCGCGTTGACCGCGACGATGCGGAAGTCATGCTCCACTCCGCGCTCCAAGTCCAAGAGCGTGATCTCGGTGTCGGTCGTCGTCACCTGCCAGAAGCCCCAATCCTCGGTCTGCTGGCCCGCGAGGGTGCGCTTTCGCCTCTCGAACCGGTAGAAGCCGACCTCTCCCGGAGGCGTTTCCTCGCCGCCGCCGCCAAGCCCTCCGCCGACTCCTCCGCCGGGGACAGCTTCGCAGACCCCCACCCAGTTCGCTGCGCTCACAGACCTCCCCCTCTCGCTTCGCTCCAAGGGGAGGGCGCTTTCCAATCCAAAAAGCAAGTCCCAGGGCCTTGCACGACGGCCTCCAGGTTTCGCGGCTGGCCCGGAATGTTGCTGTTCGCGGCGGCGGGCGGCCCCCAGCCGATCAGCACCAGATTCGGGGAATCCACCCCATGAGTCGCGATGGCGAGATTCAGGAGCCTTCGCGCTTCGTCGTCGCAATCGTCGTAGGAATTGGTCTCACCGACGACCGCCACCCGGAACTGCCCCTCCTCCTGCTGCCGGGTGTTGACGGCGGTGTTCTTGGCCGTGATCAGGCCGTTGAAGGCGGTGAGGTTGAAGGGCTGGCCCGCGCCGCTGGATCGTTTGCTCTGGATTTCGATCATCATTCCTTTCGCCTCACAGACTATTCTAAGCGAAGAACGCCAGCTCCTGCAAATTTCCTCGGGTACCACGCCTGGACCGAAGGCGCGAGATGGGGTCAGGCATTCTATTTCCCCTCCAACAGCCTTTCGATCTCCCCGAGCGTCTTTGGAAGGTCGTTTTCGACGATGTCCCAGGCGCGGGCGTCATCAACCTGAGCGTACCCGTGCGCCAAGAGATTGCGAATGCCGACGATGCAGCGCGAATCGGGGTACCCTCGAAGGAAGACGGGGAGATCGCTCGCAACTGGGACGGAGCTTCGCCAACGATGAACCACTGCCGCTCGACAGCCGAGCGCAGCCTGAGATCGCGGCGATAGTCGCCCAGAGAACGGCCCGAGGCGAACTGCAGCACCGCTCGCCCTGCCTCACGCGCGTCGGTCAGTAGCTTCTCTGCCTCAGGCCGCATACAAGAGGCGCTCCTGTCGCTCGATGTTTCTCAGAAAGACTGGGTTGCGAATCGCGCTACGCCCCACCAGGTCCACTTCGCGTTGGAACAGTGTCTTGAACTTTTCCCAGAAATCGAAGTACTGGGCAGCAAGGCTCATCCCTGCGGGCGGCCCGAACTCGACGAGGAGGTCGATGTTGCTCTTGTTAGGGTCATATCGCCCGGTTGCGGCGGAGCCGAACAGCCAGAGCCGCGTGACCCCGTGGCGCCGGCAGAGCTCTTCGATTGGCAACCGCTGGGCTTCGACCAACTCGAAGGTCATGTTCGGATTATGATCCACTGGCCATAGTCGTCGATGAGTTGACGAGCGTTTGGCACTCTCCATGTCTTCGGCCTATCGTGCGACATTCTTCCGAAAGAGCATTCCTTTCAGGTAGTACCCTGCTTAGCTGCCTTCCATCGCCGCGACTTCTTCCGGAGTCCCCATCGCCAGCCGCCCTTTTCGTAAGTGAGGGTGAAATGGGCGCCCAACGCTTTTATTGTAACAAGCTTCCGCCGAGTTCTAACAAGCTCGCCCCGAGCCTTACTACCCCTCAGCCTCCCCTACTTCTCCCCGGACGGGACCATTTCGATGTTGCAGATGCCGATGATCCCTCCGATGTGGGCTTGAGGAAGGCGTCGGATCGAAACTGTCGCCGAGGTCGAGGACCCTGAATTCCACTCGAACGCGATCTCGACGTACTTGCCGTCACCGCCAAGCTGAGGCTCGCTCCGCTGGCCGTTAACCCGAATCTCATACGTATTGACGTACTCCGGGCTTCCGCTCAGCCCAATCTCATAGAACCTAATCCGGTACTTCGTGCGCGGTTGGCAGCTCACCGTGCTGGACCAAAGGGTGTACGCTTCCTTGGTGCCCGAGTTCATGAAAAACACCTGGCCCCCTCGCGGAGCCGAATAGGCCCGGTTCGGGATGTTCGTGTGCAATTGCGGCGCATTGAAGGCCGGGGCGATCGTGTAGTAGCCTCCCCATAGGCAGTTTGGGCTTGGATCGATGTAGCTCCGTTCCGAGGTGAAGCCCGTGTTCCCAAACGCAAAGTCGCCGTTGGGGATCAAGTTGGCCGGACCGGGTCTTGGCTCCCTTCGGTCGACGCCAACCGCCCGCGAAAGACCCCTCGACTCGATCTCCTTGAGCAGCGCCTCTTGATACTTCTGCGCGATCGAGAGGTTCCGCTTGAGGTCCTCATCCTCCAGGTTCGGATACATCTCGGCGGTTCGCCCCATCGCAGAGCGAAGCGTCTGCTCGGCCCGCACATAATCCTGCTCCTCGCAGCGCTGAGCCATGTCCCGGATCGACTGCGCGAGCTGGGCGATCGCCAGGTTCTTGGCGACCGATCGATCCTCGAGCGATCCCCAGGCCCCGACTCCGCCCACCGAAACCAAAGCGTCCCCGCTCACCACCGTCTTCCGGCCCTTTTCGACGTCCTCGAAGCTCAACCGGGCGGAGACTCGCAGGCTCTCGGCCGATGCCCGGACCGACCGCGCCCTCAGCCGAAGCAGCACGACTTCCGTCATGCCGGAGTTCATCGTAGCCAGCGGGATCGTCACCGAGTCCTTGCCGGTTCGCGGTTCGTAGCCGTAGACGTGCTCGAGCACGAACCCCTCGCCGAACCGAATCTCCAGCGTCGGGGCCTTCGCCACGGGCGAAAGCAGGCTCTGGAGCTCCTTGACAAAGACCTTCTCGATGTCCTTCGGATCGGCCACAAAATGATATAGCCCCCGGCCGCTTCGGGCGAGTTCCTGGAGCAGGTCCTGATTCAGGTCCCTGCCGACGCCGACGGTCGAAAGGTCGATTCCTTTGCGAAGAAACTCGTTGGTCGCGCGCGAGATCAACTCAGGGTCGGTCACGCCCTGATTCGCGATTCCGTCCGTCAACAGAACCACCCGGTTCGTGGCCTCGGGGTCCCTGACCCTCATCGCCTGCTCAAATCCCAGCATCAGCCCGGCGTTCAGGTTCGTCGAACTGCCCGGCTCCACCTCGCCGATCATCCGCTTGACCCTATCCTTGTCGGCGAGCTTCTGAGCCGGGAGCAGCACCCGCGCCTCAGAATCGAAGAGGACGATCGAGAGCGTGTCGGTCGGGCGAAGTTGAGACACCAGGGTTTGCATCGCGGCCTTCACCCGAACGAGCTTGTCGGCGTCGGCCATCGAGCCGCTCTTGTCGATGACGAGGCTCAGGTTTACCGGCCGAATCTGCTGCCGGTCGTGGGCGAGCGCGGTGGCCATGCCGACCTGAAGAATCGCCTCTCCGCCCGGAGCGACCGACGCATTCCCAAATCGAACGTCGAGCGCAACGGCCTCTCCCGCCTTGGGCCGACCGATTTCGTGCCTATGGTAATTGACGAAATCCTCGACGTGGACCTCGCGCGAGGCTGGGATCACGCCCAAGCCGCTCAGATACTTCGTCCTCGCCGCTCCCGCCGTCGAGACCCCGTCCTGGGCCCCGGAGATCGCGCAGAGCGCCCCGATCACGGCCACCAAGCTGGGCGCTGTGGCGAACCTCTTCTCAAGTCGAACTGACATCTTGCCCTCCGCTGCGCGGGCATTTCCGATGCGCCGCCAGGGGTCTGACGGGCGGCTGAGCGGCAAGTTTCGACGGCGGCAAAGGTAAGCGCACTGGCGCAGGGCGGAGCCGCTTTTTGGGGTCAGAACCGGGCTTGCTTGGGCAGGGAGAAACCGGCCCCTGCACCCCGCAACTCAAGGGATTCGCACCTGAAGCGCGGCTCGGGCGAGGGCCGGGGCATCGCCCAGCAGAAATGACAGGTTTGCGGGCGATGAGTACTTTTGGACTGTCAAGCCCTTCCCACGGCATATATACTGATTCCGTTAGCGGTGACTTCTTGGTCGCTGCAAGTTCTGGAGGAGGCTATGAAGTATTTAGTTGGTCTTTGTATGTGCGTCGTCGCGGCTTCGGCTATGGGACAGACGCTAACGACGGCAGCGTCGAACAATGGGAGCGGTGGCGTTTTCCTTGATCTGACGCCCACTTCGACGACGCTCTTCGTGACTCAGTTCGACCTGCCATTCGGTGGAACGGTGGGAACTACTGCGCCTGTGGAGGTTTGGACCCGTCCGGGCTCCTATGTCGGGTTTACCGGCTCGAACGCGGGCTGGACGCTGACGCAAACCGTGAGCGCGGTTCGGGGCGGCTCGTTGGTGTGGGTTCCCATGGTGCTCACCACTCCGATCGTGTTGGGGCCTGGAACGACGGGCGTGTTGCTGCATTGCACAACCACGACATCGGGACAGGGCATTCGGTACACGGGGACGTCGTCCGCGCCGCCCCAGACCACTTGGTCGAACGCTGACCTGACGCTGTTCAGCGATGTGGCTCGGACCGGTGGCGTACCGTTCGGCGGATCTCAGTTCACGCCCCGCACTTTCTCGGGCGTGGTGTACTACAGCGCGGTCCCTGAGCCCATGACCCTCGCGGGTCTTGGAATCGGGTTTGCGGCTCTTCTTCGTCGCCGACGGGCGAAGTAGGCAACGGGCTGAAGGGTTTGACCTCCCCTCCTTCCCCAGCGGGGTGAAGGGGAGGTTTTGTTTTTCTGGCGGACGTGGAAGGCGTGGGCCTTTAGTTGTTCTGCAGACTGCGGGCGTCGAGCGGTTCGGTCTCCACGTACGCCGAGGCCGGGGCGATCAGATAAATGTGCTGGCCGATTTCTTCCCAGTGGGCGTCCTGCGCAAAGCACACGCCGTACATGAAATCCACGATCTTCTGCCTCAGCGAAGGCTCCGTTCCCGTCAGATTGAGGATTTGCTGATCGCCTCTCTTCAACCCGTTCGCGGCCGCATACGCTTCGTCGAACACGTCGATCTGCTTGCGTACCGTCACGTGATACCGGTAGGCGGTGCGAACGGCGAATGCGGGCGCGCGGTCCGGCTCGATCTCTTCCTCGTCGCGCTCGCCATTGCGCGAAAACACCGTCGAAATGCGTGAAAACAGGCCAGGTTTTTCCTGGAGTTCCATCTCATCCATGATCCGATCCTCCATTGCGAGTTGTTACTATGTACGATTGGAGCGCTCGAAAAGAGGCGCGCAGGGCGCAGGCTCCCGTCGGTGGCCACCGCGAAAGTACCGGGGCCAAGGTCCCAACCGCAAGGTCATTCTAAGTCCGCAGCACCGGGGATGTCAAGCTCCGGGCCCCTGCATGCTCGGGAGATTCGGGCGCGGGGAATTGCGAGTTTCGCCGCAGAAGTCCCCAACCTGAACTTCGGGGTAGTACTGAGGCGTCTACTTCTTTGGGTCTCTCGGGAACGAGGGAGTCGCACGAAAATGGTATAAATGTAGGTAACGGTCGCGCGCTTCAACGACGCAGTGATGTTTGGCCGACACGCACGCAGTTGCGTCCAGTACTAAGGAGTCACGTGGCCAAACAAGCAGGATTGAATTCCGCTCTTTCGCCTGCCGACCTCGAAGACCTGTATCGCGAAATGGTCTTCTTGCGGCACTTCGAAGAGAAGACCAACCAGGCCTTTCGCATGGGTAAGGCCGGAGGCTATCTTCACGTCTACATCGGTTCGGAGTCGCTCGCGATGGGGTGGCTCCACCGCATTCGCAAGGGATACGACTACGTAATCACCGCGTACCGCGACCATGCCCACGCGCTCGTGCTCGGATGCGATCCGGTCGAGGTCATGGCTGAGATCATGGGCAAGGCGGGGGGACTCAGTCGCGGCAAGGGCGGCTCGATGCACCTCTACAGCAAGGACAAGCAGTTTTACGGGGGCTGGGGCATCGTCGGCGGGCATACGGCCCTGGGGGGCGGACTGGCGCTCGCCGCCAAGTATCGTAAGGAGGACCGCGTGACCCTCTGCTACCTCGGCGATGGGGCCGCCAACGCGGGCGTTTTCTACGAAACCCTCAATATGGCGGGGCTTTGGAACCTGCCGGTGGTCTTCATTATCGAAAACAACCAGTACGCGATGGGGACCTCCATCGAGCGGCACGCGGCGGACACCGAGCTTCTGAAGCGGGCGATCCCGTTCGGCATACGGCACGAAAGGCTTGACAGCCAGGACTTGATCCAGGTGATGCAAGACGCCGAGCGGATCGTCGAGACGGTTCGAGCGGACTCTAAGCCTTACCTCGTCGAGGCCATGACGTACCGCTTTGCCGGGCACGGGGCCGCCGACCACGACCGCTCGCTGTATCGTTCGCGCGAGGAGGAGATTTCTGAGGAAACGACCGACCCGATTCGATTGTTCGAAGCTCACCTTGAAGCGCAAAAGCTGATGACGCGCGAGAAAATGGAGGCGATCGACGAAGAGATGCTGGCCGAGGCCGACCGAGTGTTTCACGCCGCCGACGAACTGCCCTATCCCGACGATCAGGAAGTCTACGACCACGTGTATACCGACATGACCCCCGAGGTGGGACACTGATGGCCGTCGCTGAACTCACTTATCGCGACGCGCTCCGCGCTGCTCTGGTCGAGGAGATGGACCGAAACCCCGACGTTTTTCTGATCGGCGAGGACATCGGGAAATACAAAGGAACGTTTAGGGTCACCGACGGCCTGTTCGAAAAGTACGCAGCGGAACCTGGCGATTGGCTGGTCGAGCCTTTCGGACGCGTACCCGACGACGGCATAGGAAGAAGGGTGATCGATACGCCCATCACCGAGCCGGCGATCGTGGGCTTCGCGACGGGCGCGGCCATGACCGGCTTGCGGCCCGTCGTCGAGATGATGACGATGTCGTTCTCGATTCTCGCCATCGACCAGATCATCAACCACGCCGCCAAAGTCCACTACATGACCGGCGGGCAGTTCACCGTGCCGTTGGTGATCCGGGGCCCAGGCGGAGCCGCCCACCAACTGAGCGCCCAGCACAGCCACTCGCTGGAAGGGTGGTACGCCCACGTGCCGGGCCTTAAGGTGGTCGCGCCCGCTTTTCCTGCGGATGCGAAAGGGCTCCTCAAGTCGGCGATTCGGGACGACAACCCCGTCATCTTCACGGAGAACCCTGGGCTGTACGGAATCAAGGGCGAGGTCAGCGACGATCCGGAAGAGACGATCCCGTTCGGAAAGGCGAACATCGTGCGAGAAGGCACGGACGTGAGCCTTGTCGCATACAGCCGGATGGTCCACGTCTGCCTCAAGGCTGCTGAGAAGTTGGAGTCAGAAGGAATACAAGCCGAAGTCGTCGATGTCCGGAGCCTCCTGCCGCTCGATACCGAGACGATCTTCGGATCGATTTCTCGAACTCACCGCGCCGTGGTGGTCTATGAAGACTGGAAGAGCGGAGGCTTCGGAGCGGAGATCGCGAGTCGCATCGGCGAGAGCTGCTTTGACGACCTCGATGCGCCGGTACTCCGGGTGGGAGGTCTGAACGTTCCCATGCCCTACGCGCGAAACCTCGAACTCAAGTGCATTCCCAACGAAGACGACGTCATCGAGAAGGTCCGACAGCTTCTCTGACGGCGCCCTCTAACGGAGCTTGAAGGCGTCCAGTTGATCGTTGACGATCTTGAGCGCCTGAGCGAACGGCTCAGGGGCGTTGCCCAGCAAGGTAAACGTCAAGTTGCGCTGGGGGATCGCCTCATGCCACCCACGAAACCCTCCTTGCGAGCCGCTATGGTAGTGCGAGTTCGCGCCCGTCGGAGTCGTTCGATGAAACCACGACATCCCCACCACGGCGAAGAGTGTCGTCACGTCGCTAAGTTCGCGCTGGGAGTCGGCGAAGTCCTTCCTAACTTGAGGGGGGCGGAGGGGGTCCCCGTCTTTCCACGCCGAGCGCGGCCCCGCCCATTCTCTGAAATTGCTCGACTCGCCGACGGAACTCGGCAGGCATCTGACCGAGCGTTCCAAACTGTGCGCCAGGAACCGTCGTCGCGTCAGAAAGCTGGCGTGTGAGGGAAGCGTTCGGCGAATAGCGGAACGTAAACGCCAGTTGCGTGACCCGAGAAGGCTTGAACCGGTCGTAATTGGGGGTCATGCTGGAGATCGGAGAGTTGCCTGCCCCGAGCATTCCCGACAACATGCCGAATTCCCCAGCCGAGTAAAACCTCCCGCCCTCGGGATCTTGCGACGATGCCGCCAACACCGCCGGCTCTTCGGTCCAATTCAGCGTCAATATGCCGTCACGAGGTACCCCATTGGGGAGGAACTCCGTTCGTTCGTCCAAGAGGCCGCCCCCGACGGTCTCGAATGCCATGCCAGGACCCAGGGCGACCGCCGTCACAGACCTAACGACGTATTCAGTGGCTCCTGGCCCCCCGGGTGGCTGTTGCTGGGGTCGCTCGAAAGCCGGGCCACGAGCTTCGTGGTAGGTCATTTGGGTGACGAGGGCCATTTGAGAGGCCGTCAGCGAAGAAAGCTGAAGCGGAGCTCCCTGCGCCAGCGCCCGAATCCGCGCCGTGCCCAAGGAGTGATAGAGCTTCAACATATTCCAGTTCGGGATGACCTGGCTAAACGCTTGGCCGGCCTGGCGGTTAATCCCACGCAAGTACGCAGATTCAATGCTGCGAGAACTTGCGGGCTGGGGCGCGCCCGTCGCATAGGTTCCTAGCGCGTCGAGGGAGGCATGCCCGTTCGAAACCGTCGAAGCGATCAAGGACTGAAGCGCTTTGCGATCGACCCGCCAGAATCGATCCTTCGAAGGGTACTTCGGTCGAATGGTGAGCCATCCATCGGAAATCGCTACTTCCACCGTGTGGAATCGCATGAGCAGCCGATAGACGTACAACGGATTCGTGCCCTGAATTGCGCGTTGATTGAGGTCAAAAAGGACTCGGTCGGGCAGGCAGGCGACGAACTGGAGTTTGCGCTCGGGATTCATTGCCGCCAGCAGTTCCGCAACCGCAAAGGAAAGCGGGTCTCGGGTCGCGGGCTGCCGCAAGAGCGCCTTGAGTTCGTCGCTCAAGTTCAGCCGCTCACCGCTGTCGGAGTCGCCTGAGACGGTAAGGGTCGCCATCTGCCCTTGAGACGTCGTGACAAAGGCCATCCTCTGGCTGGCACCGGTCGAAGTCGAAAGCAGAGCGGCGTGCTCCTTGGCCAGATCAGAGACGGCAATGGGCGTCGTACTGAGTCCCTCAGGTTCCGTTCGAACCCTCAGGTCTTCCGCGATCGCAAGCTGTTGAAACGCTTGGGCGATTGCGTTTCCCTCGCCATCGAAGAAGCGGATTCGGGCTCGGATATCGGATTCTCTGATTCCGCGCTCAAGGATCAAGTGGACTTCGGAGAGCGGACCCGTGATCTTCCTCCTGGGGCTCTGGCCTCCAATAACGATCACCGAGTCTGATTCGGCTTCCGATTCACGCGATTCTCCATACAACTCCGCGAACTCGTTGTTCTCGGCGATGAACTGTTCAATGACGTTTTTGATCGAAGTCGGCAGCTTCTTCTGAACTCGTGTGGGAGTCAGCGCATAGACCTCCCGACGCCCTTCGGCGAGCGCGGCAAGCACGTCTCCGCCCATGGCCCGGAGGGCTCGGATCAGCGCCCGATGGGCGGGTTCCAGGACCGACCTTCCCGACGCCTGGGCAGCATTGAAGGGCGGGGGCTGCTGATTGCGGATCGCCTCGCGAATCGCTCGCTCCGACTCTTGCCTGCGCAACATCTCTGCCCGCACCAGGTCGCTGTCGAGCTTGGGCTCCAGACTCAAACGAATGGATTGGGCCTGAAGCTCCTCCAATATCCGCTCCGTCCGGAACGCAAGGTACTCCCGGTCCTGCTTCTTGACCAGTTCACTTGGATACACGAGACGATAGCCAGCGCTGTCTCTTTCCCATGCGGCTCCTACCGCCTCAGCTAGGCGGTTCATCACCTCGGAGAGTGACACATCCCGCACATCGACGTACACGACCTCGTCGGCCGTCGAAGTCCCGACGCCAAAAGTCACTCCGCTCGCCTGCTGAAGAAGAGGCATGAGGTTGCGAATCGTCGTCACACCCGCATTGAGTGTAATTTTTCGGTCGTTTTCTTGGCTCCATCCGATTGCGAACGTTGCCAAAACTGCGGCGCATGCAAGCGCCCGATAGTGCGATCTGCTCAACATATCCAAGTGTCTCCAGGCGCTCGAACAGGCAGGACCGTGCGAAGATCGAGCGCCGATTTCGGTTTCACGTACTGTAGGACGTTCGGCGACAGGCTTTCTCTACGCCGAAACTCTCCGGGCAAGAGTACCAGCACATACGCGCAGAGCGAGGCGAGCGCCGCAGCCAACACAAACGGGGCCCACCTCTTGCTTCCCAAGAGCGACTCTGCACCGAGACCAACCCATGCCGCAAAGGGCGCCATCGCCGGAAACAAATACCGCGCCTGACCCTGAAAATACTGCAAGTTGAACCGCACGAACATCAATAATACGACCGCCGAAAAACCGACGGCCATCCAGACCGAGGCCCGAGCGGCCGGGTCGAGCGGCTCGCCGTTTCCAGCGATCCCCTTGCCCAACAGGAGCAGTGTGGCGATGGCAAATCCTCCATACAACATATTCGGCAGAAATATGTCCATATATCCAAACGCGCCGATCGAACTGCGAAGCGTCCACCAGCCGACCCATTGCGTCCAATAGCCATAAGCCCCGAAGGCGTCGACGAAAACGGAAGCCTGCGCCGTCCCCACAAACGCCTCGCTGAACGCCTTGAGTGCAAGAGGATCGCCATAAAGTTGTGTGTTTCGAAGCCACCAAGGAGCCACGATCGCGAGAGCCATCGCCAAGACGAGCGCGGCCCTCAGCGCGAACACCTGGACCCTGCGCCCGGAAACCCACCAGGCCGCGACAAGCGCTGGGACGAACAGCGCAATCGCCGATGTCTTCGTCAGAAGCCCCAGCCCCAACAACGCCCCGATCCCGATCCAAGAGCGGACGGAATAGCCCTGCCGAAGAGACCTTGCGAGGAGAGCTAAAGTCCAAGAACAGACCGCAAACAACATCGGATCGTTGGAAATCGCGCCCGACAATGCGACGTTCATGGGCAGCAACGCCGCGAAAGCTGCGGCGCAGAGGGCCGCGATCGGACGCCCAAACCCCCAGATCACAAACGCGAATACGCCGAGCACGGCGGCCGCTCCAAGCATCCCGCTCAAGGCTCGGAGTCGGAACCCAAACCCCTGATCCTCGACGTCTTGCGCGCCGGTAGCCTTGGCCCATCCAGCCGCAACTACGTAATAGGCGGGGGGCTGGTGGCTTTGATAGGTTTCATATAGGTCTTCGCTGCGTGGCCTAAACACAGGAAAGCCCTCCCCTTGTACCAATTGGCTAACATAGTTCGCGTGCTGCCTTTCGTCCGGCGCGCCGATGTCCGCCGCGAAAGCGCCGTTCTGATGAATCAATATCCCCGCTGTCCGGTACGGCGTCACCCAGGCGAACGCCAGCGCGAGCGCGAAGTGGACCAACGCCACTCCGCCCGCCAACGCCCAGACCGCGCGTGGGGAAAAAACCGGAACGGAAGGAGCAACTTTGCCGCGCTTTGGCATAGAAGTACAGTATTATCTATTGGACGGGCGGAGCGGTCCATGCTCCCGCTAGTTTTGATTGGAGGTGAATCCTGTGAAGAAGTGGTTACTTGGGGTTCCTGCCGCCGCGATCGTCGCATTTGCCGTGGCGCAGGGTTCCGGAACGCAATACATTCAGAGCTTTGTCAAGGCGCTCTCTTCGGCGGACTCGATTGTGGCCGAATACACCTATCAGCCGCTCAACGGCGCGCGAACGAACTATTCGGTTGCCTTTGCTAAGCCTAACAAGCTAAGGATCGACTCGGACTTTCAGTTGATCGTCGCCGACGGTACGAAGGTAACGTATTACGACAAGAAGGCGAAAACCTATTATTCGGACGAGCAATCGAACGCGTCGATCGCGCAGCTTCTGTCGGACGACAAGGTCGGCATTTGGGCGCCGTTCTTTGGGAAGAACATCGAAACCGGCGCGACCAAGGTGCTGGGCGTGCGCAAGTCGCGTGGGGTGACGCTGACGGGCGTCGAGGCTCAGATGCCCGGCGGCGCGAAAACAGTGACGTTCTACTTCAGCGAGGATGGACTGGCCCGCCAAGCCGAGTTCGCGTTCAAGAACGGCGCGAATGTCGAGCGGTACTTGTTCGACTCCAAGTCGATCCAGATCGGTGCCGCGACCGAGGCGCTGTTCGCTTTCCGAGCGCCGCAAGACGCCCGCGAACTAAGCGCCGAGGAGCGAATGTCCGACAAGTGGTTCACGAACCTCGAAGAGGCGAAGAAGGCTGCGAAGGCATCCAACCGGCTGATCTTCACCGACTTCTTTGCGACGTGGTGCGGACCCTGCAAGGCGCTCGAGGCCGAGGTGTTCACCACCGACCGCTTCAAGGCGCTGTCCAAGAAGTTCGTGTTCCTCAAGATCGACGTCGATCTGCAACCCGACGTGATGAAGGCCTATGGCGTCACCGCGATGCCGACCCAGATGATCTTGAACGCCGATGGCGGCGTCCTCAAGAAGACCGTCGGATATGGCGGGCCCGAAGCCTTCTATAGCTTCATCGAAGGCGTCGAGTAACCCACTTCGATCGTCCCAGGTTCGGAAGCGGCGCTTCAAGGCGTCGCTTTCGGCATTTTGGGGGGCCGCTTGGACCTTGCGGAGCCGCCCCAGAATCCCTCATGCCCAGGGGCCAGGCGTCCTGCCTTCGCAACCTTCGCTTGGGTAAAATGAACCTCGTTCTCGGAGGTTGCAGGACCCGACCGCCGATTTCAGGATTGAGTCAATTGAGCGCCACACCCACTTCAGTGACGTCGCCGGAGAAGCAAGGTAAGAGAAAGGGAGAAGCGACTACCCTGCCCCATCAACGGCTCACCAAGGACGAGCATCTCGAAATTTTGATGCACCTCTACTTGGCGAGGTACTTCGACGTCCGGCTAGTCAAGGAGAAGCGGCGCGGGCGGTTGCGAGGCACCCTCTACTCGTCTCACAACCAAGAGGCCGTCCTCGTGGGTTCGCTGTACGCTCTCGAACCGAGAGACTGGATCAGCCCCATCCACCGCGACATGCCAGCGTTCTTTCTCAAGGACGCCCGCGGAGGGCTGCGGAGGTCCGGAAGGATGGGCATGAGCATCCAAGAGGTTTGCTGCCAGGTGTGGGGCAAGGTCGGCTCTCCTGGACGAGCCCGCGACAACTGGTCGCATATCGGCAGCAAGGAAAAGCGCATCATTCACTCAACTTCGATGCTGGCGGGGACGATTCCCGTTGCCGCCGGTGTCGTACTGGCCGACAGGTTGAACGGCGAGAACACTGTGGCCGTGACCTACAACGGCGAAGGTTCCACAGCGCAAGGGATCTTTCACGAGGCGATCAACTTCGCGGCGGTTCATAAGCTTCCGGTGATCACGGTCATCGAGAACAACCAGTGGGCTTATGGAACTCCCGTACACCTTGAAGTGCCGACCGAAGACGTCGCGGATCGCGCGAAGGGATATGGGATTCCCGGTCTCGTCGCCGACGGGCAAGACGCTTGGGACGTCTACGACAAAGTGATGGATGCGGTCGAGTGGGCGCGGGCAGGAAAGGGTCCGAGCATCGTCGAGTGCAAGACCTTCCGGGCTTACGGCCATGGCGACCATGACGACGACCGCGCGGCGAGGTACCGGCCTGCGGAAGAGGTCGAACGGGGCCGAAGCCGAGATCCGATCGCAGTGTTCAAGGCCAGGCTCGTGAAGGAAGGGATTCTCACTCAGGAGGAAGCCGACCGATACCAGCCCGAGGGCCGCAGCGCCACCGAAGTGCGCGATGAGGACTTCCCGCCCGAAGTCGTCGAATACCTCCGCGAGGGCGTGGAGGCTGCCCTGGCGTCGCCGGTTCCCGACGAAGCCGAAGCCGAGATGTGGGTTTTCAAAGAGTAGACATGAGCGCAGCCGCACCCGCTACCGAAACCATCAAGTCGAACTACCTCATGGCGATCCGGGAAGCCCTGGACGAGGAGTTAGGTTCCAATCCGGATATGCTGTGCCTCGGCGAGGACATCGGCCTCCTGGGTGGGGCGTTCGGAGTGACGGATGGCCTCCAAGCGAAGTACGGCGAACAGCGAGTGATCGACATGCCGATCAGCGAAGCCGCAATCGTGGGCGTTGCGGTCGGCGCTGCGCTCAACGGGAAGGCCGTCGTGGCTGAGATGCAGTTCATCGACTTCATCTCCTGCGCGTTCGATCAGATCGTCAACATGCTGGCGACCTATCATTACCGCACGGCCGGCGACGCGGCGCTCAACGTGGTGATTCGCGGACCTGCAGGGGCCTACGGCGGAGGCGCGCTCTACCACAGCCAGATGAACGAAGCGTGGTTCTGCCACTCGCCTGGGCTCAAGGTCGTTTGCCCCTCCACGCCCCGCGACGCGAAGGGGCTCCTCAAGGCCGCGCTGCGTGACCCCAACCCCGTGCTCTTCTACGAGGTCAAGGAGCTCTACCGCCTGCGCGAGATCGCGGAAGAACTCCCCGGAAAGGACTTCACGATACCGTTTGGCCAGGCCTCAATTCGGCGCGAGGGGCGAGACCTCACTGCGATCACCTACGGCCAGAACGTGTACCATTGCCTTCACGCCGCCGACAAACTCGCCGAGGAAGGCATCGAAATGGAGGTCATAGACTTGAGAACGCTCGTGCCGCTCGACGAAGCCACGATCATCGAGTCGGTGAAGAAGACCAACCGGGCATTGGTCGTGAACGAAGCGCCGAAGACGTGCGGTTTCGCTGGCGAAGTTGTGGCCCGCATTTGCGAACTGAGCTTCGAGCACCTCGACGCGCCGCCGCTTCGAGTTACTCGTTCCGACACTCCCGTGCCGTGGGCCAAGCCGCTCGAACTCAAAGTGCTGCCATCCGTTGAGAAGATTTGCGACGCCGCCCGACGGATCGCGAAGTTCTGACCCTTAGTGCGCCCAATTCTCCGGGCCGCCTAGCTTCTTGCCGCCAGGTCCCACTACCTCGACCTTGAGTTCCCGCCCGCCCGTGCCATTGAAGTACTCGATCCGGAGGGGGTGATACCCCGCCTTCAGCCCCACCACGGCCCTGCGAGTGGCTGGGCCATGCAACCCGTCATTGTCCACCGTAAGCTCGTCGTGCATCCAAAGTCGGCTGCCGTCGTCGCTGGTCAATGAGAACGCGTACAGCCCGTCCTCCGGCGCGAGGAACACGCCCGAAAACCGCAACGCGAACTGCTCGTCCCGAGTTTGCGCGCCCAGCGCTGGGGTAGAGACGACTTCTTTTCGTGTGGACTGCCCGCCTTTGAAGTCTGCCAGGCTCTGCAAGGACACTTCGAACACCTCGCATAGGAGCCCGTCGTCCGGCTTGCGTGCGAAGTGAATGGGCTCCTTCAGGCTCGCAGCGTCATGCTTCTTGAACGTCGCTTCGGTGGGCCAAAGGCTCCCCACGCCGTTGCGAAACGCTCGAGCCTTCAAGGTCGCCGATTCTCGAAGCTCGAACGGACCGCGGTATAGCGGGGACGCCTGGGTGGGCTCCGCGCCGTCGAGGGTGTATCGAATCTCCGCTCGGGAGTCGTCGCTGCTGAGCGTCACTCGCAGGGAATCGAGGAAGTCGCGGTCGGGGGTGTCGATGAACGCCGTGGGAGGGGCCGCGTACACTTCGACCGACGAAAGCAACGGGCAAGCCTTCGAGTCTTCGATGCCCACGCGAAGAGCCGTGGCGTACACGGTATCCGTCGTTACGATGCGCTTGTTGCCTATCGTGGTACCGAGACCGATCAAGACCCATTGGCCCTCGACCTGAGCCTGAACTCGGAACGATTTCACTCGCTGCCCCAATCGGATCGGCTCGCGGAGGACCACGGTGTTGAGAGGAGTCGGGCTGGGAAACCGCAACTCGAGCCATGCCGATCTCGTCGCGTTCGTCGTCGCCCAATAGCTTTCAGGGTCACCGTCCACCGCCCTCGCGGGTGAAAAACCGTCGGCCCGAGCGTTCGAGGCCGAGACATCCGCGCCGCGAGCAAGGTCGTGGGCGAAGATCGTGTCGAGGACCTTCCGGAGTTCGCGAAGCCTGCCGACATCGTTCTCATGGACCAGCCCGCGCCGGTCGACCGGCAAGTTCAAGAGGAGGTTGGCGTTCCGTCCGACCGAAAGCAAGTAGATTCCGAGTAGGTGTTGGACGGACTTGACCTGGCCGTCTTCGGAGGGGTGATAGAACCAGCCGGGTCGAATCGAAACGTCGCACTCCGCAGGAACCCAGTGGGAACCGTTTTCGTGACCCTGCGTCAGTTCGCGGTAGCGAGGAGTCCCCGGAACGAACTCGTCGCGGTTCAGCAGACTCCAGTTCGTTTCGCCCGCAAAGCCCTGTTCGTTGCCGACCCATCTCACATCGGGACCCGCATCGCTGAAAATCACCGCTTCAGGCTGCAAACTTCGCACCGTGGCGATGAACCTCGGCCAGTCGTACTCTTGACGTTTTCCGTTCGGGCCCTCCCCATTCGCGCCATCAAACCACACTTCGAAGATCGGGCCATACCCGGTCAACAGTTCGGTGAGGGTCGCCACGAACACATCGTTGTACTCAGGGGTTCCGTACTTTGGGTGATTTCGATCCCAGGGCGAAACGTACACGCCAAACTCGAGTCCGAACTCCTTGCAAGCATCGCTCAGTTCCCGTACGACGTCGCCCTTGCCCTGTTTCCAACGGCTTTGAGCGACCGTATGCCGGCTCTGCTTCGAAGGCCACAGGCAGAAGCCGTCATGGTGCTTCGCTGTGAGGATGATGCCCTTCATCCCCGCTTCCTTGGCGACCCTTGCCCATTGCCGGCAATCGAGGGCGGTCGGCAGGAACGTCTCCGGACTTTCGGTGCCCTCCCCCCACTCCCTGTCGGTGAAGGTATTGGGCCCGAAATGAACGAACGCGTAGTATTCGAGTCTCTGCCAAGCCAGTTGGCGGGGCGAAGGCGTCGGTTCGAGCGGTTCGGGCTCGGTTTGCTGAAGGCCAGGAGAGCTCATGGTGAGGGCTGCTGCAACGATCGCAAGGTACTTCATCGAGAGGTTCCTGCACTCAGAATAACCGATCCCGCAAGATCGCTGTTCGAGAGGATCGAACCCCTAGCTTGCGAATCTCCGACTCGATCGGGTCTAACGGCGCATCGAAGCGGCGCGAAACAACGTAGACTTTGAAGGTCGAACATGGCAGCAAAACGAACCCTCCACGAGCAGATCGCGGCAAACGTCCGGGCGAGTTGGTTCTACTCCTTCTTGATGGTACTGCTTCTGGCTGCGTTGGGAGCGGTCACGGGAGGGGTGCTCGATCCGAACGCATGGCCCCTTGGGGCTGCGCTCGCGGCTGCCTTGGGCGTGGCCGTAGCTTTGTTTGCGCGGTATGCGGGCAGCAAGGTGATCTTGGCGCTGTCGGGCGCAAGGGAGGCTACGCGCGATGAGTTCCGCGTTCTCGACAACGTCGCCGAAGAAATGGCGATCGCTGCCGGAATCCCCAAGCCCAAGGTCATGGTGATCGACTCGCCCTCCCCGAACGCGTTTGCGACCGGCCCCGACCCAAAAAATGCGGTCGTCGTGTTCACGTCCGGGATCCTTTCCCGCCTCGATCGAGACGAACTGCAGGGGGTGATGGCCCACGAGATCGCCCATGTCCGCAATTACGACATACGGTTCATGACCACAATCGCGATGGTGGCGGGGCTGATCCCGCTGCTCGCGTATTCGCTCCGGAGGATCCTCTGGCACGGAGGCGGGCGAAGGAGCCGCGACAACGACTCAGGATCGGCGATTTTCCTCGTCCTCGCGATCCTCCTTTCCATCCTCGCGCCGCTGTTTTCGATGCTGCTCCACATGGCAGTCAGCCGCCAGCGCGAATACCTGGCCGATGCGACCGCCGCTCAACTCACCCGCTACCCCGAAGGACTTGCGCGCGCGCTCAAGAAGATTGCCAGCGACACCACGCCGCTCGAAAACGCCAACGCCGCGACCGAGCATCTCTATATCGTCAACCCGCTCCATAAGTTCAGCGAGAGCCTCAATAGCCTGTTCAGCACCCACCCTCCCGTCGAAAGGAGAATCCAGGCGCTGATGGGACTCATGGGGAACTACTCCGCAGGGCGGGCGCTCGAGGACTTCTCGGATATGCCTTCGATCCCCGATCAATCCGGTCGCGGTTGATCCCCAAGCCTTTCGGGCCTACTCCTGGTTCGAATGCACATACCGTTCGATCTGAACGTCCCACGTCATCACGAGCCCCTCATCGACCATCTCGTGAAGGACAGGCAGGAACTCCTCGATGCGCTCCGGGATGTCGACGATCTCGATGATGACCGGGAGGTCCTCAGAGAGTCGAAGGATGCTCGCCGTATGAATCCGGCTGTTCGCCCCGAAACCCATCGATCCTCGAACAACCGTCGCTCCCGCGAGCCCAGCCTCACGGGCACGCTTGACAATGGCGGCGTAAAGCGGCTCCCCGTGATGGTGGTCGGCCTCGCCCACAAACACCCGCACCGCCTTTCCGGGTCCTTCGATAATCATCTCATGCGCCTCCTATCGCCCTCGCGACGACAATGCCGAGTCCAGCGGAAATCAAGCCCGCGACGACGCTACCCCCTGCGTTCAAGAGCGCAAGCCCCCAGCTTCGACCGGTAATCAATTGAAGCGTCTCGTAAGACAGCGTGGAGAACGTGGTGAAGCCTCCAAGCACCCCCACTCCGAGAAAGAGCCGGGCGCCGAGCGGGACGTTCTCCCTCAGCGCAACGCCCATCAAGAGCCCCAACAAAAATGAGCCCAGCAGGTTGACGCAGAGCGTTCCCCAAGGAAACACCGCGCCTGTGCGGCTTTGGACCCAACCGCCGACCCAATACCTTGCCAGCGCGCCGAGCATTCCGCCGAAGCCAACATAGAGGGCTCTTTCCCAACCCGACATAGCCCATTATGGGCCCAGCCCGATCAGTCCTCCGGCCAGAACGCGTCGGGAAGGTGGGTCAGCCGCCCCGACGCCACAGTCACAACGTCGAATCGCACTTCGACGTCCGGCCCTTCGTAGGCTTCGAGGAATTCCCGCGCGGACTCAACGATTCGCATCTTCTTCGTCCGATTGACCGCATCTTCGGGATGGGCCTCGGCGTCCCGCCGCATCTTCACTTCGACAAACACCATCGTCGCTCCGTCCAAGGCGACGAGGTCGATCTCCCCGTGCCTGGCCTGAAACCTGCGCGCGATGACGGTGTACCCGAGGGATTCGAGGTAGGCGGCGGCCCGATCTTCGGCCTCGCGGCCTACGCGTCGAAGGTTAGGCAAGCCTGCTCATCCTTCCGCAAGGGTCGAAACGACATCCGGTGAAGGGGACACGGCCCAAGTCTTTCGATCGCTTCGAGATGCTCGGGGGACGCATATCCGAAGTGCCTCTCGAACCCGTAGCCTGGGTACAACGTGGCAAACCCCCGCATCAGCGAGTCGCGCTCGGTCTTGGCGAGGATCGAAGCCGCAGCGATGGCCGTATGCCTTGAGTCGCCCTTGACCCATGCGCTGCACGGTACATCGATCCCCGGAGGTACCTGATTCCCATCGACGCGAACCGCGGTGGGGCGCATGGGGAGGGACAAATAAGCATCGAGCATCGCTTGAAACGTCGCTTGGAGGATGTTCGTACGGTCGATTTGACTGGGTCCGACTATCGCGAGTCCCCAATGCGCCTTGAAGCGAATCTTCTCGGCCCACTCCTCCCGCTGCTGGGAAGTGAGCTTCTTGGAGTCGTCGAGGCCAAGGGTGTCGAATCCGCTCGGGAGGATCACCGCCGCAGCGACGACGGGACCTGCAAGGGGGCCCCTCCCAGCCTCATCGATCCCCGCAACACCCTCTTCAAACAACAAGCCCGCCTCGGGCGACTCAGGGGAGGTGTTGAAGTCGAGGAGGTTCATGGAGGGTCTCAGAGGCCTGCGTCTCACCCAACAGACGGATCAAGAGCGCCTCACGTCCCTCTTCTTCGAGCGAAACATTCAGCAATCCTTCGAAGGCCCGCAAGAGACTCTCCCTCGCCTGATGCGTCGTGACCTCACGGCCCGATTCGTGGCTCACACTCGTGACTGAGTAGCCTTGGATCCCACACGGCACGATCAGATCGAAGGGCGAGAGGTCGTTGTTGCAGTTGAGGGCCAGGCCGTGCATCGACACCCACCTCCGAACCTTGATGCCGATCGCGCAGACCTTTCGTCCCCCCACCCAGACGCCCGTCAGCGGAGGGAACCGCTCGCCTTTCAACCCGAAATCGCGCAGCGCCACGATCACGGACTCTTCGAGAGTTCGCATCCAGCGGTGGAGGTCCTGATCGACCCACGCAAGTGGAAAAATGGGATAGGCGACCAGTTGGTTCGGCCCGTGGAACGTTACGTCGCCACCTCGGTCAGTGGGGTGTACTTCGATCCCGCGCCTCGCATACTCTTCACGGCTCAAAAGAAGGTTCTCTTCATGGAACCCCGCGCCGAGGCTCAGCACGGACTCATGCTCGACGAAGAGCAGCGTAGGGGCTTCCGAACCTCCGACGACCCCTTCGAGCAGTTTTCGCTGCAATTCAAAGCAAGGAGCATATCGCATGCGCCCCAGATCGACCCAGCGACCTTCTCTCATGAAGACCCCGAGCTCAGCACCAGGAAGAGGCGGTTGCCCCCGATCTCTTCGTTCAAGGGCGCCATCGGCTCGCCGGTGAGCCGCTCCAAAGCCTTCTCCGTGACGACGATCCCGCCGACGGGCGCGCGCTTTTCCGAATGAGCGGCGATATCGATCACCTCAGTAAACACGACTTTGTCGATGTCCCCCGTCACGAGGCCCGAGTGAATGCCGATCCGAAGTCGGAATGGCATCGAGAGCCGGTTCCGCGACTGATTGAACAAGGGCATCTCGGATTGAACGCTCTTGGCCGCATCCAAGGCAGCCCTGCAGTCGTCGAACGCAACCACGACGCCATCGCCTGCCGTCGAATGCACCCGGCCCCCGTGTTTCTGGGCGATCCCAGCGACCATCTCTTGATAGTCGCGGAAGCTGAACTCGGCCTTTAACGGGTCCGATCCGGCCTTCATCAGCGAACTCTTTACCACATCGACGACCATCACGCACACGTCGAGCGGCTTCACGGAGAGCATCCATTGAATCCGGACCAGTTCTGCCAGCAAGATCGCGGGATCGTTGACCAGGCGGCGACGTTCTCGAAGGGCGCGCTCTTCGACCAACGAACCAACATGGGCCACGATTCCCACCGTCACAGCCAGAATAAACCCGATCGCGAGAATGAAAGGCATCGCCGGCCTTCGAAAGAACTCGGGTCCGAAGTGCGGAATCGGAAGCAAATACATCAAGAGTCCCGAGAGTTGGTAGACGACCGCGCTTAGAATCGCCCCGCCAACGTTGCGATGAACGAACGAGACGATCGCCATCAATGCGATGTCCGAAACCTGAAAGGCGAGGGTGACCAGAACGAGCAGCGGCATTCGGCTGAGGCTTGCGTCGTCAAGGTGGCCGAAAACAACCCCCCGAAGGAGCATGTAAACTGCTGCGGCGCCCGCTCCCAAACCGATGGCGTAATGAAGAGGCTGGGCCCGAACGGTCTCCAGCGCCCGATACCAGGGGCGCTCTTCAATCGAAGTCAGGGTTTCGTGCGGCTTCTCGAGAAGCTCCTGAAGTTCAAACAGCCGCCCCAAGAGCTGCTGCCGAGTCATCTGTTCGAGTTCCCGGTCGGACCTCTTGAGCTGAGCGAACCCGCCAAGCACCGCCGCGAAAGCGCCCGCGCCGGCATAAGCGACGTTGAGCGCGAGCATTCCAAAGGCCAGGAGCAGCAACTGGACCGGCATGTTCGACACGTTCTGGTCTTGCATCCTAAGCCAGGCGACCACCATAAGCGCCGTCGCCGACAGCACCCAACAAGCGACCGCGCCCAGAAGCGCATACCGAACCCGTCCTAGGCGGTAGTAACAAGTCCAATGGAGCAAGAGCGTGGCGAGGGTGATGCCGAAGAACAGCACCGGATCGGCTCGCAGGTCGATCACGGGATCGCCAGGCCGGACTTGCGAAAGCGGGTGGTTGAGAAAGTGAAAGTACAGGAACAGCGAGATCGCCGCGGCGGCCGTCACGCTGATAAACGGCACCGGGTGGTCCATCAGCCGAAACACAAGCCGCCTGGTTCGACCCAGAAACCGTCGGACCGGCGAAATCACCGGGCGAGCGTCGATCGCTGCTCCCTTGCGCTGAACCAATCCCGCGATGAATCGTTCGACGAACTCTACAGAAAGGCCGAACTGCTCGGCGAGCTCCTTGGCCGGGACTCGAACCGCTTCCGGATGCTCCCTCAGATAGCGCACAAGCGCCTGAGCGGATTCGCCCGTTTCCCGCGCCTGAGTACCGGATTCCGTGTGCAATGGACCTGCCCTCTTCTACGTACGGCCGCACCGCCGAGGTAATGCCGATTGGCCGCTTCGATTGTACGCATTCCCCAAGGCCCAGGTTTCCCAAGGTCCTGATTCGGGAACCATTGTCCCATATAGTAGACTTATTAGGAGTGGTGGAAGCGACCGGGTGGCGGCTCCTCAGCGATGGGGAGAGGAAAGTCCGGACTTCATAGGGCACGGCGCCTCGGGAAACCGAGGGACTCGGCCTAAGAACCGGGGACGGAAAGTGCAACAGAAACAAACCGTCTCGACTTGTCGGGATAAGGGTGAAATCGCGAGGTAAGAGCTCACGCCTTGGGCGGGCAACCGTTCAAGGGGGCAAACCCCGCCGGAAGCAAGGCCAAATAGGGACGGGACGAAGCGGCCCGCTGACCGTCCGGGTAGGCCGCATAGACAGATCGCCGCACAAAAACAGAATCCGGCTTATAGGTCGTTTCCCCACTCTCCTGTCCTTACGGCCCTCCGGCGAGATAACATCGTCTCATGCGCGTGATGATCGTGATCCCGGCGAGGATGGACAGTACGAGATTTCCCGGCAAGCCCCTGGTCGATCTGATGGGCAAGCCAATGGTGCAGTGGGTCTTCGAGGCGGCCCGAAAGTCGGCATACGCCGAAGAGGTCGTGGTCGCCACGCCCGATCCTGTGATCGTCGACCGCTGCCAGGAGTTCGGCTGCAAGGCCCTTCTGACCCGCAGCGACCACCTAACCGGAACCGATCGCATTGCCGAGGTCGCAAGCCAAGTGGAAAGCGAGGTTTACGTCAACGTGCAGGGCGACGAGCCGCTCATCCCCACGGCCTCGATCGATGCTTGCGTCGCTCCCCTGCTCGAACGCGCGGACGCCCAAATGGCAAGCGTGTACTGCGACTGTGAACCCGCCGAGATCGACAACCCGATGGTGGTGAAAGTCGTCACGGACAACTCGGGCCGAGCCCTTTACTTCAGCCGCCATGCCATCCCCTACCCCCGCAACCCCAGGACGATCCCGGTCAAGAAGCACGTCGGGCTTTATGCCTTCCGACGGCAGGCCCTGCTTGAGTTCGCATCCCTGCCCCCTTCCCCACTCGAGATCGCCGAGTCCCTCGAACAGCTCCGCTTCCTCGAAAACGGGATCGGGATCCAGATGAGCCCGGCTCAAGGCACCGAACTGGCCGTCGATACCCCTGAGCAAGCGGAACAGGTTCGCCGAATCCTTGAACTTCGTTCGAGTTCGAGGGTTTGAGTTGTGAACTCGCTGGGGCCAAGTACAATAGAACCGTTGCGGGCACTTCAACGCCGAGGGAACCCCTTGCGGATCAGCACATGGCCCTTCCAGCCGACCCTATCCACCCCGAGTGGACGGAACCACCAGAACTCGAGGAGTTCCTCGAACACCTAGGGCCGCGTCGAGAAGAAGCGAGCCTCGAACGAATCCGCAAAGCTTACTTCGTCGCCGACCGAGCCCACAAGGGGCAAACTCGCCAATCGGGGGAGCCGTACATCACCCACCCGCTCGCCGTCGCCAAAATCGTCGAGCAGATCAACATGGACGACGACACCCTGGTCGCCGCCCTGCTCCACGACACTCTCGAAGACACTCCCGTCTCCGCCACCGAGATCGAAGCGTGGTTTGGGACCGAAGTGCTCGCCATGGTCGAGGGAGTCACTAAGCTTCGATTCCAGCCGAAGGGCGAAACCGCGACGATGCGCGCCAGGGCAGAGTCGGTTCGCGCAGCCGAAAACCTCCGCAAAATGCTGCTGGCGATGGCGTCGGACGTTCGAGTCGTCATCATCAAGCTCGCCGACCGACTCCACAACATGCGAACGCTCCAGGGCCTTGAACCGGAAAAGCGCACCCGCATCGCCAATGAGACGCTCGATGTGTTCGCCCCTTTGGCTGCTCGGCTCGGCATTTGGGAGTTGAAATGGCAACTCGAAGACCTCGCGTTTCAGAACCTCCACCCCAACGAATACCGGCGAGTGGCGGACCTCGTGGCCAAGTCCCGTGGGGAGCGTGAGTCGGAACTCGAACTGGCCATCGAGACGCTCCAACGAAAACTCGCCGAGAAGGGAATCGCCGGCGCGGAAATCAAGGGCCGGCCCAAGCATCTCTACAGCATCTTTCAAAAAATGGTCAAGCAGGGTCGAAGCTTCGAGGAAATCCACGACCTCCTCGCCCTGCGCGTCATCGTCGAGAAGGTGAGCGACTGCTATTTGGCGCTCGGAATCGTCCACGAGTCGTTCTTGCCCATTGCAGGGCTCTTTTATGACTACATCGCCAAGCCGAAGAGCAACGGGTATCAATCGCTCCACACCAAGGTGATGGGGCCGCACGGGGAACCGCTCGAAGTGCAGATTCGAACGCGGGAAATGCACGAAGTCGCCGAGTACGGCGTCGCGGCCCATTGGGGATACAAGGAAGGTTCGACCAAAGACGCCGAGGTCAAGCAGCTTGCCCGGCTCCGCGAGCAACTCTTCGACTGGTCGAGCGACGCGAAGCTCAGCAGCGACTTCTTGCGGTCGATCTCGACGGACCTCTTCAGCGAACAGGTGTTCGTGTTCACCCCGCGAGGCGACGTAATCGATCTTCCCGCGGGCTCGACCCCTGTGGACTTCGCGTTCCGAGTCCACACCCAACTGGGCCTGACGGTCGTTGGAGCGAAGGTCAACGGCACGATGGTTCCCCTCAACCGCCAATTGCAGAACGGCGACGTGGTCGAACTGATCACTCGCTCGAACGCGCAACCCAGCATGGACTGGTTGGAGTTCGTTCGCTCGGCGCACGCGCGAAGCAAGCTCCGAAGCCACTTTCGAAAGCAAAGCCGGTTTCAGGACGCCTCAAGGGGCAAGGACGCCCTCGAACGCGAGGCGAAGTCTTTGGGACTCGAAGCCAAGCAATGGATCACCGACGAGAAGATCAAATCGGTTCTTCCCCACTTCGATTCCTGTGAAATCCCCGAAGACCTTTACGCGAAGGTCGGTTCGGGGCTGGTGAGCGCCCAAAACGTCCTCAATAGGCTTCGAGGCGGGCAGCCTCGCCCCGAGAAAGAGCGCGTTCACCCCTCGGAGGCCAAGGAAGGTCGGCTCACCGTCACCCACGACGGAGTGGACAACATCTTGGTGCGGCGGGCTCGGTGCTGCGACCCTATTCCTGGAGACGATGTGGTGGGATATACGACTCGGGGTCGGGGCATGATCATCCACAGACGAATCTGTCCCAACGCCCAAGCTCTCTCCGCCAGCGAACCGGAGCGGCTGGTGGATTTGGATTGGCCTCCTGACGGCAAGTTTCACTCGATCATGCTCAAGATCACCACCGTCAACCGCCAAGGCCTCCTCATGGACATCAGCACGGTGTTCGGCGAGGCGAAGGCCAACGTGACTTGGGCCCGCATCCGCACCTTGCCCAACAACACCGCCGAGATCGACGTCTCCATCGAAGTTTCGGATACCGGCCACCTGTCGCTTGTGATGAACCGAATCAGCAACTACAGCGACGTGATCAGCATTCTGAGGATGTTTGGGAGGCCGGCCAAGCGGTGAGAGCAGTGGTCCAAAGGGTCTCGAAGGCTTCCGTCTCGGTCGAGGGGCAAGAGGTCGGAAAGTGCGGTGCCGGGTTCGTCGTGTGGGTCGCCGCGCATCGGAACGACACGCCCGCCCAAGCCGAAAAGCTTGCCCAGCGAATCGCCGGGCTTCGCATCTTAAACGACGAACAAGGAAAGATGAACCTGTCGCTCGCCGAGGTCCCAGGTTCTTCCGTTCTGGCGATCTCCAACTTCACCATCTACGGAGAAACGGCGAAAAACCGCCGCCCGAGCTTCATCGAGGCCGCGCCTTTCGAGGCAGGAAAGGTGCTCTTCGATCGCTTCGTCGAAACGCTGAGGGACCTCGGCACCAGGGTCGAGACCGGCGTCTTCGGAGCCCACATGGAGGTCTGCGCCGTCAACGATGGACCGGTGACGGTAATCCTCGACGTGCCTCCGAGCGTAGAGTAAGTGAGGCGAATGCGCTTGAGTTTCTGCGCCCCGGCAATAGGTAGGATGGCTCAGGCGATGCTGGGATTCGTTGAACGAACGAAACAGGAGTTCGATAGTGGCGTCTGACAATGCGGAAGGCGAAAGCCTGGAGAAAAAGGTGCAAGCAGTTCAGACAGCCGAACTCATTCCGGGTCGACTCCTCGGGAGCGTCGACCTTGACAACGACGCCGTACTCGTTCGCCGAGCGAGAGAAGGCGACTTTCGAGCGTTTGAACTGCTTTATGAACGCCACAGGGCCATGGCCTACCGCTTCGCTTTTCAGATGGTTCCCCGGAGGGACGACGCGGAGGACATCGTTCAAGAGGCTTTCGTTCGCGCTTACCGCAACCTCGCGCGCTATCGTGACGAAGCGAAATTCACGACTTGGCTCCTCAGGATCGTCACCAACCTATGCACCGACCAGGCCCGGATGAGCTCGCGGAGACTCGCCCTCGAACAGCAAGAGGCCGACGGCGCGCTCGATTGGATGACAGTGGGCGACCAAGAAGACCCGATAAGGAACTTAGAGCAGGACTTCCGCGTGGAGGCGCTTCGGAAGGCGCTCAACGCGCTCCCGGCCCATCACAGGACCGTGATCATTTTGCGAGATTTGGAAGAGAGAGAATACACCGACATCGCCCAGATTCTGGGCTGCACCGTAGGCGGCGCAAAGCTTAGGGTGCTCCGAGCAAGGCGAGCGCTCCGTGAAAGGGTTGCGCCCCTGATCGAAGAGAGTTGAAATGAACAAGCGAATCGAAGACCAGTTAGCGAAACTCGCCTTCGGCGAACTCAGCACAAGCGAAGAGGCGGAGTTGCGTCGGCTGTGCGAGAGCGATCCAGAGGCAGGCAAAACGCTGGAGCAATTCCAGTCGATCCGTCACGGGCTCAAGCAGCTTCCGGTGACGCCGCACCAACTCTCGACCGAGCGACTCAACGAAGCGATCCTGCGGCAAGGACTTCGAAGTCCTGCGGAGCCTTCCCTATGGCGCTGGCTCTCGGCCCCAACCTGGGCTGCCGCGGCAGTCCTTGCGATCTGGGGGTCGTGGTCGGTCTATTCTGCAGGCCCTGTCGAGTCCGGCCTGACCGCGAAGCCCTTGGCGGCTCGCACGAACCTATCCAAAGACCCATCGGGTAGTTCCGGCATGAATTCAAACCTCGGGAGCGCGTTGGCGCAGGCCGAGTTGTCCGCGCCCGCCCAAGGTGCGATCGAATCGGCTCACGTCGAGCCTATGAAAGTGGCCAAAGCCGCTCCTCCGCCCCCTATCTCGACCGAAAAGAGCGTCCGGGTCACTAAGCGCGAGCCCTCGGCGCCCGCCGACCTCGTATACGCCGCGGATCAGCTTTCGATCGACGTCATCGAGAACGCAATCGTCTCCTCGGCTGCCTTCGCCGCAAGCCCGGACGACTCTGAACCGCTCGTCATCATCGACGAAGCGCGCGACGAAACCACCGGCGCGAGCCGAGCCAAAGAGGTAACTTCCGTAAGCAATGTGGTCGTTGGCGGTTAACTGGGGGATCGCGGCCGCGGTCCTTGTGTCGGGTCAGGGCGTCACCGAACGCGAGCAGTCGCTGTTTGACCAATTGCGGCCCTCCGTTATCCTCCTTTCGTCCGGCGTAAAGGTAACCGGGACCGCCGCTTGCATCGACCCGCGAGGGTACTTCGTAACCCACCGCTCCGCGCTCGAAGGGCTGATGCCGACCGCCCGAACGTTCGACGGCGCAATCGTCCCGATCCGCATTCAGGCGAGCGACGAATTGACCGAGCTCGTCCTCCTCACCGCGACCCTGCCCATCGGCAGGATCGCTAGGGCCGTTCCCGTTCTCGATGACACGCCGGACGAGGGGACCAAGCTGCTCGCCATCTTTGCCGGCGGCCCGGGCCGCGCCGAAGTCTCGAGCGACAACAAGACCGGCATTCTCTCGCGGCAGAGGCGGGTCGTGACGCTCACCGAACTCCGATTCGAACTCCCGCAACAGGCGGTCGGGGGCGGCTTGGTGTTTACGCTCCAAGGTCAACTTGCTGGGATCATAGGCGCGACGCTTCAGGCTCAGGTCCAGGACGCCGCCAAGTCGCTCGGCGCGACGGGCGCCTTTCGGGGGTCGAGTTCGCCACCCACAGTGATCTCCCAGTACGGCCCTTCGGCGTTGGCAGTCGGCTACTCCGTTTCAAGCCGGACGCTGGCACGAGTCATCGAGGGCTTTCTCTCCCCCGACCACATTGTCCGACACCCCGGAATTGGAGTGTTCTGCCGCGACGCAGAGGAACCCGGAGCCCTAGTGCAATCGGTGGTCAAGGGCTCACCCGCCGAAAAGGCTGGGCTTCAAGCCAACGACCTGATCGTCGAATTCGCCGGAAAACCCATCCTCAATCAGATCGAGTTCTTCAAGGCGCTTTCAGAGAGAAAGGTTGGGGAGACGGTTCGCCTTACCGTCAAGCGGGAGGAGCAGCCCGTGATCCTATCCCTCACGATCGGCGAACTCACCGACTGAGCCTTACGGGGTCTCAGCCGGGCGGTAGTCCCGGATGTGCCACTTGTGCTGGGTCGTGCCCCGCCATTCGTCGACGACGACCCTCACCAGCACATCAGCGCGCATGCCCGAGCTCTCCTGGCTCAGCCGGGCTCCCAGGGAGAACGCGGGGCACCGCAACGGCGCGACCCCTTCCGCGCGGAGCATGACTTGCGGATGGTCCGGATTTCGAGTCGGGACAATCTGAGTGAACTCGACGTTGCGCACGAGCAGGAGCGGCTCAGGGTTGCCTTCTCCAAAGGGCTCCAATCGCCTGAGCTGTAGGGCCGCCTCGAACCCGGCCTCTGAAGGCGCAACCTCCGCATCCACGGGGATTCTCTTGGCAAATGCCTCGGCAGGAATTCGTCGGCGAGCCAACTCGACCAACGACTCCGCGAAGGCCTCGACGCTCTTAGCTTCGAGCGAAAAACCCCCAGCCATCTCGTGACCTCCGCCGCTCGCCAAGTCCGACAGCTCCCGCAGAGCGTCGGCGATGTGGAACCCTGGGATCGACCTCGCGGATCCCCGAGCCTCGTTCGACTCGCGATCCAAGGTGATCACGAACGCCGGGCGGTGGTACTGATCGACGATTCTGCTGGCGACGATCCCGATGAGGCCGTGGTGCCAGCCCTCGCGGGCGACGACGATGGCCGGATTCCGATAGAGCTCCTCGTTCTCGATGAGGGTGACGGCCTCTTCCGCAATCTGGTCTTGCTCGGACCTCCGCTGCGAATTGAGGCTTTCGATTTGGCCGGCGAGAGTGGCGGCTTTCGTTTCGTCGCGTTCGAGCAACAGGTCGAGCGATAGGGCAGCGTCGTCGAGCCTTCCGGCGGCGTTCAGCCGAGGGCCGAGCCCAAAGGAGATGTGATGCGCCTTGAACCCCGTGGCGGCCTTCTCTTGGATTCCCGACTGTCGCAAGAGCGCGCGAATGCCGGGCTTCTTGGAGTCTGCGAGCCGCTTCAGCCCCAACGAAGCGATCACCCGGTTTTCCCCGACAAGTGGCATCACGTCGGCGACCGTTCCCAACACCGCGAGGTCGAGAAACGCGCCGTAGAACGAGTCGAGGTTCAGCCCCACATCTCGGGCTAGGCCAGCGCAGAGCTTGAGAACGACGCCCGCCCCGCTGAGCGCAGGAAACGGATACTTCGAGTCCGATCGATGAGGGTTGACGACGGCGTGAGCCTGAGGGAGTTTGGGGCCCACCGCGTGGTGGTCGGTCACGACGACCCTCATCCCGGCCTCGCGCGCGGCGTCAATTTGGTCGAACGCCGAAATGCCGCAGTCGCAGGTTAGAAACAGCTTTGCCCCTCGTTGCTTGGCGTCGTCGATGGCGCGATGATGAATCCCATATCCCTCCTTCATCCGGTGGGGTACGTGGACGTCCACTCTGCATCCGATCTTTTCGAGAAACCGCCCCAAGAGCGCCGCGGCCGTGACGCCGTCCACGTCGTAATCGCCATGGACGAAGATCCGCTCGCCGCGCTCCCGGGCCCCCAGAATCTCCTTGGCGGCCAACTCGTAATCGGGCAGCAAAGCGGGGTCATGGAAGTCGTCGATCTTCGGATTGAGGAAGTGATCCGCAGACTCGGCGTCGGTGATGCTCCTTTGAACCAGCGCCATCGCAAGGAGCATGGGCGCGCCCAACTCGGAAGCAAGCGCTTGCTCAGCGGCGGTGTCCCGTTCTTGAACGCTCCAGATGGGGTCGACGGTTCGGTTCATCGTCGCGTTCCGGAGTCTGCCGTGCTTACAGTTTCTCGACTTGCGTGAATTCCAATTCGACCGGAGTGTCGCGCCCAAAGATGTTGATCAGTACCTTGAGCCGTTCGCGGTCGGAGTTGACTTCTTCGATCCTGCCCGAGAAGTCGGCGAACGGTCCGTCGACCACTCGAATCGCGTCCCCCTTCTGCCAGGCGATCTTCGGCGCTTCCTTGCTCTTTTCGAGATTCTTCATGATCCTCGTGACTTCATAGTCTTCGAGGGGAACCGGCTTGTTGCCGCTCTGCACGAATCCCGTCACCCCACTTGTCGACTTCACCAGCTTGTAAGCGTCGTCGGTCATGTTCATCTCGATCAGAATGTATCCAGGAAACACCTTCCGATCGACTTCTACCCTTTTGCCTGCCCGAGTCGTGAACTCTCGTTCGGTAGGAATCAGAATCTGAAAAATGTCGTAGCCCCAGAGCCCTTCAACCTGGGCGCGACGGGTCAGAACGTCTCGCACCCGGTTCTCATGCCCCGCGATCGTATGGACGGCATACCAAGTCTTGGGCATCCTAAAATCCCCTCGTGATCACTCGGATGACCTCGGCGCTGACGAGCGCGAACACGGTCAACATCAGAACCATCAGGCTTGAGATGGCGATGACGACGCCGGTCAGCCGCGTGGTCTCTTTGTGGGGAGGCCACGTCACTTTCTTGAGCTCTCTTCCAAGCTCGGTCCAATAGGAGCGAAACCCGCGCCGACTCCGGGGAAGGGGCACTTGAGGTCCGCTTGTCGATCCAGGCTTTGACATGATGCGTATTGGGGCCCCGCAACAAAGTGGGGGATGCGGCCATATTACCACTTCTTTCGCGGACTCAACGCCCGATTGAGAAATCGGGACGTTCGCGATTCTCAGCGTTCCGATGGCCCGAGTAGGTGGAGTAGACTCCCGGCATGAAGCTGTTTGTCGACACCGGCGACACCGACGAGGTCCGTAAGGCGGCCGAATGGGGAGTCCTGGACGGCGTCACCACGAACCCTACCCTGATCGCCAAGTCGGGCAAAGGATTCCGCGAAACCGTCCTTGAAATCTGCGGCCTTCTGCCGGGAGGCGCGATCAGCGCGGAAGTGGTCGCGACCGACTACGACACGATGCTCAATGAAGCCCTGGAGATCGCGAGTTGGCATCCCCAAATCGTCGTCAAGGTCCCTTTGATCGAAGACGGAGTGCGACTGGTTTCGACCCTCAGCGAAAGGGGAGTCCGAACCAACGTCACGCTGGTGTTTACCGTGACCCAAGCCCTCCTCGCGGCTAAGGCCGGGGCGACGTTCATCTCCAACTTCGTGGGCCGGGTCGACGATATCAGCGGCGAAGGAATGGATGCGGTCGCCGAGACGGTTGAGATGGTCCGAACCTATGGGTTTGCGAGCGAAGTGCTTGTGGCCTCCGTACGACACCCTCAGCATGTCGTTCAGGCGCTCCGAGTGGGCGCGCACATCAGCACGTGCCCGTTCAAAGTCCTGGAGCAACTCTTCCGGCACCCGCTCACCGACTCGGGCCTCAAGAGGTTTCTCGACGACTGGAACAAAGCGGGACTCTCGATCTTTCAGCCCACTCCATCGAGGTAAAGGTCACTTCCGCCGGAACTCTACGATGAAGCCCACGAGGTAGGCCACCGGCCAGAAAACGTATTCGCTGGTGCCGATCGAGGGGTCGATAAACCAAGGGGGCACGAATCCGAGGATCAGCGTGACCACGACCATTCCGATAGCCATTGCGCCCTTCGTCTTGATTTGACGCCCAAACTGCCCCCCGAAAAAACCGGCGAACAGCGGGACCGCAACAGCCAAGGCATCTCGCAGAGTATCCATCTTGCAGCGTATTGTGCAGCAATTTGAGTGCCAGCGGCCCATATGAGCCTCGAAAACCGCTCAGAACCGCCGTTGCGCGCGGCCCAGCGTATACTCTCGTCATGCAGCCCCCGGTCGATCTCATCCGACTGGCGCGGACTCTGGGCGACCCGAATCTGGGTTGCTGCGTTCTCGCCGAAGGCAACGTGTCGGCGCGGATCGAGGAAGCCACCCTGTGGGTCAAGGCGAGCGGCCACGAGATGGCGGAGATCGGCGCATCTGGGTTCGTCGCGATGAACCTAGCGGGTGTCCTTTCGCTGCTCGAAGGCGGCCCCGAATCGCCAGCCGAAGTGCGACGCATGCTCGACAACTGCCGTGCGAATCCGCGCGCGAGGGAGCGTCCATCGACCGAATCGTTCATGCATGCCTACCTCCTGCAACTCCCAGGAGTGAGGTTTGTGGCTCACACGCACCCTGATAGTCTCTTGAGCTTGGCGTGCCTGCCCAGCGCTGAGGAGTTCGCCAAGCGCAGGCTGTTTCCGGACGAGATCGTCTTTTGCGGGCGGGAATCCGTTTTCGTCCCCTACGCCGACCCCGGGATCGCGCTCGCGCGGGAGATCAGGCCGCGCGTGGAGGAATACCGCAATGCGCGCGGGGCTGCTCCGAAAACGATCTGGCTTCAGAATCACGGGCTGATTACGCTCGGAGCCACAGCCAAAGAAGCCCTAGCGGCAACCTTGATGTCGGAAAAAGCGGCCCGAGTCCGTTTGGGCGCGCTCCAAACCGGCGAGCCCGTGCGCTGGCTCACCGAGTCGGAGGTCGACGCGATCGCGACCTGGCCGGATGAGCATTACAGGCTCGCCCGAATCCGCGGGTCGGAATCGTAGAAGCTACTTGGCCAGGTTAGTGTTCTTCGCCAAGAACTCGTCCGCGTTCTCGGCCGTCACGATCTCGGTTTCGAGAACGATCTTCTTTTCTTTGGGCGTTTCGCCTTTCAAGAGGGCGGCTGCAACCTCGATCCCCTTCGCTCCGGGCGTCGGGTACTTGAAGGTCGCAGTTACCTTGCCGGCCTTGATGTAATCGACGATCTCCTGTTGGCAGGCGTCAATGCCGACGATCGCTTTTCCGTTGACTCCAGAAGCCTCCAGCGCAAGGTAAGCGCCGATCGCCATCTCGTCGTTGTGGGCATAAACCGCGTCAAACGCCTTACCCGACTGCAAGAACGTCTCCATGTAACTTCGCGCCTTCTGCCGCTGATAGTCGCAAAAGTCGCCTTCGATTACGGTGACGCCCGGAAACTCCTTGATCGCCTCCAAGAAGCCGTTGCGGCGCTGTTCGGTGGGAGTCGCCCCCGCAAGCCCTTGAACCATCAGGACGGTCCCCTTGCCTCCGAGCTTTTCGCCCATGAACTTGCCTGCCGCGCGCCCGATCTGCTCGTTGTCGCCCCCGATCCAGCACGTGTACTTCTCGCTCTCGATCGCCCGGTCGAGCAGGATCACCGGAATCCCTCGGTCATAGGCGGTCTCCACCGCCATCGTCACTGCGACCTCGCAGGGGCTCACCAGAAGCACCTTGGGCGATTTCACCAGGTACGTTTCGATCAAGCCGATCTGCTTGTTGGCGTCGTCCTGGGCGTCCTGCAATTCAAAGCGAAACTCCTTGTCGTGAGTCGCAGCCGTCGCCTTCATTTCAGCGTCAAAGACCTGCCGCCAGGGGTCCTGACTGTTGGCCTGCGCAAAGGCGACCAGCGGAAGATCGGCGCCCGATCCTGCCGCAACTTCTCCGTCTCCCGAAACCTCAGACTGCCCGCCCGAACATCCCGCGAGCGCCGCACCGGCAACGAGAACCCATCCCATCCATCGAATCTTCATCATCTACCTCCTACCAAGATTCTGCAAATAGACCGCTATGAGAATGATTATTCCCTTGAAACCCATGCCAACTTGCGTGTTGATCCCCTTGAGTTGCATCAATACGCCGATGGAAACTATGAAAAGAGACCCCACGAACGTGCCCGTCGCCTGTCCGTAGCCTCCGAGCAGCGAGGTGCCCCCGACCACCGCGCCCGCGATCGCGTCGAGTTCATAGCCGATGCCCGCGCTGTGCTGACCGTTGTTCGTTTTCGCCGTGAACATCAGAGCCGCCAACGCCACACAAAGCCCGTTGATCGCATAGGCGGCGATTCTTGTCTTGGCGACCCCGATCCCCGAAAGGCGCGCGGCCTCCTCGTTGCCTCCAATCGCGTAAACCTCCCTCCCGAACCTCGTCTTGGCGAGCAGCAACGTCGCCAGGAGGGTCGCCGCCACGATGACGACCGCCGAAAGGGGAACCTCGCCCCACTTCGCCTGCAGCGGCGCCATCGACTTGCCCAGCCCTGAAATGAAGCTGCCGTCGCTGTAAACGTACGCGATCCCCCGAAGCGAGACCATCGCGCCGAGCGTCACGACGAACGCCTGCATCCGCGTGTACGTCACCGTCGCCCCCAGGAGCGCGCCGATCGCCGTTCCCAAGAACAGCACGTAGAGCACGGTCCAATGAAGCGCCGTCCCGTCGCGAAGCCAGCTTGCCGTCACGCAGTTCAGGAGCGCGAACAGCGAGCCCACGCTGAGATCGATGCCCCCGGTCAAAATCACGAACGTCATTCCCAAGGCCAACGTCCCCGGAATCGCCAGTTGATTCATCACGTTGGCGAGGTTGGGGCCGGTCAAGAAACGAGGCTCTACAAATGCGGCAACAATGACAAGCAGGAACAACCCGGCTAGTCCCTGGTACTTTTGGAGAAAGGGCAGCCACGCGGAGCGAAAACGGCGGAGATCGGACATCCGTCCCCAAGGGTTCGCAAGCGGTCGGCTGGTTCCTGCTGAAACCGAGGTGGATTCGATGAAATCGACGCAAATAAGAACGTTGGGGATCGTCATGGGGCTCTTGGCCGCCGCGCAAGCCTTCCCCGTCGACGTTCGCAGCCTTCTCCAAGAAATGCCTGACCTGTTTCGCTTGACGCGAAGAGCCAACCCGAGCTACACGACAAGCCAAGCGAGCAGCTACGACCGCGCGAGTAAGAACCCTCAAACGGAGTGGTTCGCCAACAACGACTGGGGCCAGTTCTTGCGGGTCGAAGAGGTCGGGGGTCGGAAGGAGTATGTGATGGCCGAATTGAAGGGCCCGGGCGCGGTCGTTCGGATTTGGTCGGCGAACCCCGTGGGGGTCGTTCGGTTCTATTTCGATGGGCAGTCTGCGCCAGCCTTCGTCGCCAACCTCGGCGACCTGCTCAATGGCAAGGTGGCCCCGTTCGGCTCTCCTTATGCTTATATGGCAGCTCGCGGCACAAACCTATATTTTCCGTTCCCTTATGCAAAGAGCCTCAAGATCACCGTGGACGACTCCGCGGGCGAGAACGTCAAGAGGCTCTACTACCACGTGAACTACCGGACCTACCAGGGCGGCACTCAAGTCAAGACCTTTTCACGCGAGCAACTCGGCGACCTCATGGCCTTGATCCAGCAGACCGCGAAGCGACTTCGGGATCCTGAAGCCCCGGCCATGATCGCGCGCGAACAAGCGGGCCGCGCCACGCTCTTGCCCAAGCAGCCGGTCGAAATCCTGCGAGGCTCGGGCAACGCCGCCGTCGCTGAATTGAGAATCCGGTTGAAGTCGTCGCAACCCGCCCCCGAAGATGTCGCTTGGGACGACCCGCGAGCGCTCCAGCAAGTGACTCGCCACGTTCGAATCGTTGCCGAGTTCGATGGGGAACGCTGCATCGACGCGCCGGTCGCGGACTTCTTCGGCCAGGTCGCAGGGTTAGCGCCGTTCGCGACCCTCCCCTTGGAAACGACCGCAGACGGTTGGATGGTTTGCAGGTTCATGATGCCTTGGGGCAAGTCGGCCTCGATTCGGTTGGAAAACCTCGGTACTGCGATCGTGTCCGCGGAGTTTGATTACAAGGTCGCCCACTATCGCTGGGGCTCGGAGTCGATGCACTTCCACGCGCAATGGGCCTCAGATACCACTTTCACCAGGCCGATGCGTGATATGGAGTTCCTGAAAGTCCAAGGAGAAGGCAGGTTTATTGGCGCGAGCCTACATATTGCCAATCCGGTGCCGACTTGGTGGGGTGAGGGAGACGAGAAGGTCTTTGTAGATGGCGAGGCGTTCCCAAGCACGTTCGGAACCGGCACCGAAGACTACTTCGGTTACGCGTGGGGCAGCCCGCAGTTGTTCCAGGAGGCCTATCACGCCCAACCTCGTTGCGATGGACCCGGCACGCAAGGCCACTCGACGGTCATGCGTTTTCACGTGTTCGACGACATTCCCTACAAGAAATCGATCCAATTTGATATAGAACTCTGGCATTGGGCCGAGGTCGAGGTCGAGTTCGATCGCATGGCTTATTGGTATGCTCGCCCAGGAGGAAGCCAAGCCCGGCAGACGGATCCCAAGCAGCTTTCGCTCGTCCACATCGCCAAGCCGGAGCCAGTCAAGGGCGCGTTGGAGGGCGAATCGATGAAGGTCATCGAGCGTACGGGCGGAGCCACAGAGACCCAAGACTTCGGCGATCTTTCGAACGGGAAGCAGCTTTGGTGGCGCGACGGCAAGGTCGGGGATAGGCTCGTTCTCGAATTCCCGGTAGCCGAGGACGGAGAATACGAGGTCGTGGGCAACTTCTGCATCGCCCCCGACTATGGCCGACATTGGATCACGATCGAAGGCCAGAGGATCGCGCGGCCGATGGAATTCTACTCTTCAGGCCTAAGTTGGCAGGTGCGCTCGCTGGGGCGATTCAAGCTCAAGAAGGGCACAGCCCGCCTCACGATCGAGGTGGAGGGAAAACACGCGAGCGCAGTGGCTCGATACATGTTTGGGCTGGATTACTTACTCTTAAAGAAGTAGTCGCTGGGGACGGGCCCGTTCAAAACCGGCCCTTCCCCAAGTTCTCGACGTATTTGGCCAGCACGTCGAATTCGACGTTGACGCGGTCGCCCACGCGGAGGCCGCCAAGGGTCGTGTGAGCGAGGGTATGCGGCACGAGCCACACGTCGAAATCGGGTCCGTCAGGTTCGACGACGGTTAGCGATACGCCGTCGATCGCAACGCACCCCTTGGAAACAAGGTACTTCGCGCCTTCGATCGGCCCGCGGAAACGAAACACCTCGCCTTCGTTTCGACTCTGGCGGGCCAGCAATCGCCCCACCCCGTCGACGTGCCCCAACACGAAGTGACCTCCGAGTCGGTCCTGCGCTCGAATCGATCGCTCCAAGTTAACAAGCATATCCTTGCTCAATACGCCGAGCGTCGTTCGATGCAACGTCTCTTCGCTCAAATCGAAAGAAAGCGCCTCGCCGAGCCCCGTCACCGTCAGGCAGCACCCCTGCACCGCGATGCTCTCGCCGAGTTGGATCGGATCGGGCCATGACCTGGGATCCACCCGAAGCCAGAGCTTCTGAACTTCGGCCCTTTCGACGGCACCTATTGCCTGAACGATCCCGGTAAACATCGGCCTTCAGATTCTGGCTCAAACCTCGAACACTTCTTCGCGCAATTCCGTGATTCGATACGACATCCGCGAGTCGAGGTGCTCCTTGAGATGTTGGAGCAGGCTGGCAAGGTGCCGGCGGTCGTTGGATACGGCTGCAAATCCGAGCGTCACATTGCCGATGAGGTTCAGGTCTTCGACCTCAGCGGCGGCGATTCGGAATTTATTGCGCGCTGAATCGAGCAACCCGCGGACGACCTGCCGCTTCGCCTTCAGAGTCTCGACCCCTTCGAGGCGATACGACACGGTTAGGGCGCCAATGAGCATGGCCCCATTTTGCCGAACGGAACGAAAGGAGCCGTGCGGGGCGGCCGCGCGCCCCGCAACCAGAACCGCCTTAGTCCTTCTTGGCGAAGAAGGCGTCGAGCCCGTACTTGCCTGTGCCCATCCAAGCGATTGCCAGCATCGCCGCGCCAAACAGGAAGGCGAGTTCTCGCTGGGCGAACGCTTGACCGGAGTGGGCGAGGAAGAACGCGATCGACATGTGGATGAACAGGAAGAACGCAAGGGGGCGGGCGAACAGCCCAACCGCGACCAAGATTCCTCCGCCCGTCTCCAAAACGGCGACGAGCCAAGCGAAGAACTCCGGCAGCGGGAATCCCATACCGCGCACGCCTTCTACGAACCCATCCGGAGGGGGCAGCTTCCCCATTCCGTGAGCGAAGGCCATGGCAAGCCCAAACCCCAATCGGAGGACCAATGAGGCCGCGCTCGATGCCTTCGAAGCCTCACACGAAGACCCGAAAACTATCTGTTTGAGAGACATAGTTATAGTTTCTACGCACTGCTCTTGATGAGCGGCAGCACATTTCGAAACTGGGGATGATCTGCCGATCGCATCCATTCGTAGGCCGCCGACTCGCTATGAAGGATCGCAACTCCGGCATCCCTCAAGCGGCCGAGGCCGATTTGGTGTCTGTCTTCGGTTCTTGCCCCAACTGCATCAGCGCACACGAACACCTCAAATCCCTTCCCCAGAAGATCGAGGGCAGTTTGAGTCACGCAAATGTGCGTCTCGATGCCGACCAGAACTACCTGCCGGCGACCGATATGGGCGAGGCCCGCATCCACTTGCGCGCACCCCGAACACGAGAATCGGAGCTTGTCGATGGGCTCCGTTTCGAGCAGATCGGCGAGTTCGGGCGCAAATCCGCCCATCTTCTCGGAGTATTGAACCGTGGCGATCACGGGCGCCCCCAGAATCCGGGCGATGCCCAGCAGCGCGCCGCTTCGGCGGACCACCCGCTCGGCCTGATGAATCGCAGATAGAAACCTCGGCTGGAGATCGACGGCGAGCACGACGCTCTTGTTGAGGTCCAAGACCGATGCGTTCATGACAAGCATTATGATCGTTCGCACATTTCCGCCCTCTTCAAGCGTCCAATTGACGAAAGGACGCCGAATCAGTAAAATGGACTCGCTCAAGGGATTCGAGCGAATCGAGTTCGGTTCCAAATAGGGAGGTGTCATCACTAATGAAGCGATTGAATGTTCTGTTGTCCGCAGGCGCGCTGCTGGTCTCCAGCGGGGCCGCGATCGCCCAAACTTCCGGCGTCGATGTGACGCCCTACAGCTTCAGCTTCAAGCTGGGCGGGTTGTTTGCGGCGAACGATGGTTTGAGGGATGTCGAGAAGGTCTGGTGGGCCGTCGGAGCGGACTACACGTTCAAGACCCAGTTCCTCAAGAACTCGGAGACGTTCTTTTCCGTCGATTACAACGCGTCCAATGCCAGCACCAAGAAGGGTTCGTTCTGGCCCGTGATGATCAACCAGAGGTTCTTCACCAACGAGGGAGGGATTGACGGCATGGACCGAACCTACTTCACGCTCGGTTTGGGAGCCTTTGTGTTCGACATTACCGGCACCGAAACGGTGTTCGGAGGACGAATCGGCGTCGGCCGCGAGTTGGGCGAGCACATCTTCGTCGAGGGCAACTTCTTCTACAGCGACGTAGTCCCAGGCGGAGTGAGGGCGACCTCGGCAGGGTTCTATCTCGGATACCGCTTCTAACGGCGGGTCCGAAACGGCATTCGGGTCTCTCCGGCTCTTCGGAGAGGCCCTATTTGTTGGCTACTCGTCCTTGAGAGCAATCGCCACCAGGCTCGATCCCCAAGGCAATCTGAGTCGCTGGAGCACCGCGCCTTCGATCGCCTGGAGCCGAATGAGAAGCGAATTCATCCATCCCGGAACGCCGGGGAGCGACGCTTTCGCCGGCCCGGGGCGCGCGCGCTCGACCTGCCGGATCGCCCAAACCAGAGGGAAGAGAAAGAACACGGAGTAGCTCACTCGAACCTGCCGAAATCCAGCTTCTCGAAGGAGGCTTTCGAGTTCTCTGCGTCGGTATCTGCGGAAGTGCATCAGAGCAACGTCGTGGGGACCCCAGAGGCTCCGAAATGCCGGAACGCTCAAGATCAATGCCCCTCCCGGTTTGAGCGCGCGCCATGCCTCCCGCATCGCTTCCCTATGGAGTTCGATGTGCTCGAACACGTCGAGGGCCAGAATCGAGTCGAGCGATCCTGTGCGAACAGGTAAGTTCACCCCTGACGCTCGCGCCAGCCGGCGGCAGCCCCGCTGCGAGCAGAACTGCAGCGCCAAAGGACTGAGGTCCACGCCCGCGCCCCAATACTCCGCGGACACCTCCTCCAACACCGCGCCCGTGCCGCACCCAAGGTCCAGTACCCTCGCGCCGCGGCCCTCTGGAACGGTCGCCCTTAAGAGCCTCATCGCAAGCTGGCGACGACCCACGAACCACCAGTAGTGGTCTTCGAGCGATCGCATACGGGAATACTCGCTAGGGTTCACGCGGCTTCAGCCTCGCAGACTTCCCCATGAGCCTCAACTTCACGAGGTCGCGAATCATCCGCGGTCCATCCCGCATCAAAACGACCTTCGAGCCCTCTTGGTGCGACCACCGGATCGGAATTTCGTCGATCCGGTACCCGAGGTCCCGCGCGATCATCAGCGCCTCGAAGTCGTATCCAAAACCGTCGAGCTTGCAACGCGAAAACACGTCCCTCGCGACCTCGCGGCGAAAAAGCTTGAATCCGCATTGCGTATCCTTGATGCCTCGGATGGCCAGAAGCTGCACCGCCATATTGAACGCCCGCCCCAGCATCTCCCGATACCACGGCTGCCGAATCTCCAAGCGGCTCTCTTTCAACGGGCGGCTCCCGATCGCGATGTCCGCGCCGGACTCGATAGGAGGGAACAGCTTTTCGACCTCTTCAATGGGAGCGGCTAAGTCCGCGTCGCAAAGGAGCAAGAGTTGACCCTCGACGTGCAGCATCCCCGTTCGAACCGCGCAGCCCTTGCCCCGGTTTTGGGGGTAAGAAATCAGCTTGAATCGAGCGTCCTGAGCGGCAAAGTCAGTAGCCTTCGGCACCGTTTGGTCGGTGCTCCCATCGCTGACGACGGTGACCGACCATGTGTGAGTCGTCGCCGTGAAGTACTCGCGGAGCCGTTCGAGGGTGGGCACGATCCGACCCTCTTCATTGAATGCGGGGATGATAACGGCAAGGTAGGGCGAATCCAAACTTCGCAGATTCTACCGCCGCTCCGAGGTCAGAGTCGGTTTCCGGGCCCGTTCCATTCTAACGGGTTGCCCAGAGCTACGACGAACAGGTTGCAGAGTTGGCGGCCGGGCGCGACCACCAGCGAGCCGTTGAAGTAGAGGCAAGTCGAACTCCCCCCGTCGAGGCTTACTGCTTCACGAACTCCGCGTTGCAGCATCGCCGCGCCCATCTCACTGAGCGTCACGTTGGACTTCGTGGCGATCATCACCAGCTTGCCGCGACTCGTCACACCTAGCCCCGTTCTCGCCGCGCGACTCCAGAGGCGACTGTCCTTGAAGCTCTGCGATTTCGGGTCCGGACACACCACGCCACCTCGGATGAGACGAACCGTCCCTCGCAACCCATAGCGGTAGTTGCCCCAATCGACGGGCTGCCCGGTGGGGCGGTCGAAAATCTCCACGTCGCCGTTCCAAGTCACTCCGACAGCCGTGCCTAACGAGCCCTTCGACACGAGCAAACCGTCGATGAGAACGTCGGCCACCGGACGCTGCGCCTTGGGGGCAAAGAAGGTCCCGGTGATTGCGGCAGACGCCTCTGACTTTGAGATCAAGTTCCAAACGGAAGTCAGGCGTTCCGAAGCCACCGTACGCGGCGAAAGCTTGCGGCTGGCCAGGTCGGCGGTCACGACGTGGTACCTCACCGAGTTCGTTTTGAGCACGTCATAACCCAACGCGCCGTTGGCTGCGGTAGAGCCGATCGCGAGAGCTCCGAGGACTGCGGCAAGGGGCATTCTGATTGGACTTCCTTCGGACGATTCCGGCCAGAACCCCACGGGTGGCTGAATCCAGTTGGGGTTTACGGTTGACGTTTCTATCGGCTCGCGGGTTCGCTCGACCTATCCCAAGAAACACCAGAATCCCGGACCCCACCCTTAGAAGCCGCTACCAGGTGCCCACGGAAGAGGGTGTGAGCGCGTCGCAAAGTTGCTGAATGTGATACAAGTCGTGTCCGAGAAGTAGGTTCGCCTGGTCGGAAACCGACATCTCGCCGCGCTCGCTGTGAACCGACGACTTTTGCCAGTCGTCGTCGCTCAGCTCGCTGAGCCACTCCATCGTCTCGAAACGCAACGCCGCAAAGCGATCGGCCTCGAAAAGAGGGTCTTTCTCCTCGTACCTTTGCTCCCGGGCCCGCTCCTCTTCGTCGACCCCGAGAATCAAGCAACCGGGATCGGCCACCGTTCGCTTAATGCGCTCGAGGAGAATCGGCTCCCAGTCGGAAAGGTGCGCGAGAACCTCGCGGGGGCTGAACCGCCCCGGATGCGTGGGTCGATCGAGGGATTGGATCGGGATCATCCGAATCAGTTTTGCCAAAACGCCGGGCCCCACGGGAAGCGCGGTGATCAAGTAAGGGTTCATCGGCTTTCTTCTACGATACCTTGGGAGCGTTCTACGTCCTAACTGCCGCTTTTCCCATCTGCTGCGGACGATCCTCGGCGAGCCGCGTAGAACGCTGCGTAGGTTTAGACTATGGACTCAACCCAACAGGAGGACGCCGGGCCGACAAATGTCTTGCTCAGCCGGCGGGGCGCCCTCAAGCTCGTCGTCGGCGCAGTTCTGACCGCAGGGACATCAGCCCGAGCGGACAAACAGGACCCAGGACCCACGTCTCCAATGGAGGAAGCGAATATGGAAAGTACTGCAATCGCACCCAAGCTCGTCGAAGTTCCCCAAGCTCTGCCCGAGAAGGTGTTTTCGACCTCGCGCGTCGGCATCTCTCGCGCTACGCACGACGAGCATCTCAAGCTCTGGCAGGGTTACGCCAACAAGACCAACGAAATCCGGAAAGCCTTGGCTGAGATGGAGATCGACCCCGCGAAGGCCAATCAGGTCTACAGCCAGATGCGCGCGCTCAAGGCGAATTACGCCTTCGCCTATGGCGGATACATCAACCACGCCGTGTACTTCGACACGCTGGGGGGTTCGGGCGGACCCGCGGCCGGCAACGTGGCGTCGCTCATCGACGAGGCCTACGGAAGCTTCGAAAGGTGGGTGGCGGATTGGAAAGCGACCGGAATCGCGGGGCGCGGATGGGCCTTCCTCGCCTACGATCATATGGAGGGACGCGTTCACAACTACATCGGCGACGCGCAGGACACCTTCCCCACGTGGAACAACTCGTTGCTTCTCGCCATGGACGTGTATGAGCACGCGTACTATCTGGACTTTCAGACCGCGCGCGCAAAGTACATCGACGCCTACTTGCAGGTCATCGACTGGGATGCGGTCAACGCTCGCTTGGCCCGTGCGCTCAGCCGGTAAGCCCGCGAGAAGCGCAAAAAACGATTCGTCCCGGCTTCCTCACTCTCTGAGGAAGCCGGGGCGAATGGTTGAGGAATCCTCAAATCCGAGATTGGAGACGCTACCGAACTACCCGCCGCCGCAACCGCCGCAGCCGCTCGGCGCCTCGGAGCCTTCCGTCTGGAACGAGTTGCCGCAGCCACAACTTCGGACCGCCATCGGATTGTCGATCTTGAAGCCGCCCCCCATAGGGTCATCCACATAATCCACCGAGCTACCGTCCATGTAGTTGAGGCTCATGTCGTCGATCCGGATGTTGATTCCGTCCTGAACAAACGTCTGATCGCCGTCCTCTGGCTCGCCGTCGTCGAGGGCCATTCCGTATTGGAACCCGGAGCATCCGCCTCCAGCCACCCATACGCGAAGGGCAGCGGTCGATTTGTCTTGGGACGCCATGAGGTCCTTCAGTTCGGTAATAGCGCGTTCAGTCAGAGTGATGGCCAATCTTGATATGCCTCCAGAATATCTACTTCTTATTATGACGTACGGCGGCTCGATCCTGAATTGCGTCACCCGCGTTCCGCTAAACTTACGAGTCGATGGACCTTCGCCCCAGAATTGAGCCGCCGCAACGGAGACGGTTGCCTTGAGCGACGCCGGCGGCCGTGAAAAGCTGCTCGCTGCGGCGAGGAACCTGTTCCCGCGGTCGAGCTACGCCGAGGTGGGCGTCGCCCAACTCCTCGAAGAGGCGGGAGTGAAGGCGCCGACCCTCTACTATCACTTTGGCGATAAGGAAGGTCTCTTCGTGGCGCACGTCGAGCAAGAACTCGGCAGTCTCGGAGCCCATTTGCGGCTGCTCGCTCAAACCCATAACTCCCTTCAAGCCGCCCTCGCCGACCTCGCTTCGGCTCTGGCCGAGTTCACCGCGGTCGACCTCGAGGGCGCTCTCGAAGCCGGAAGGAAGATGCGCAAACCCTCCCATCAAGAGAGGATTCAGGAGTCCTATGTTCGCAATGTCTTCGAACCGATCGCCTCGCTGCTGCAAAGTGCGATGGACCGGGGCGAGATGAAGAGGGAGCCAGCAGGCCGCTTGGTGGTTCTGTTTCAGTCCGGCGCGCTCCAACTCTGCTCGGGAAGGTCGGACCTGGCGGGCAGAGCGCCCTCCGATTGGTGGGCTGAGACTTTCGTTCGCGCGTTCGCCGCAAGGTGACCCCCCGCGAACTCGAACCTCGCCGGAGTAAACTCCGAGTGTTCAGGAGACCGCCTTGCCCTACGTAATTACCGAACCTTGCATTGGTGTCAAAGACAAGTCTTGCATGGAAGTTTGCCCCGTCGATTGCATCTACGAGGGCGACGACATGGTGTACATCCACCCCGATGAGTGCATCGATTGTGGGCTCTGCGAGCCGGAGTGCCCCGTGACGGCGATCTTCGTGGATACCGACGTGCCCTCCAACTGGGTCGAGTACATCGAATTGAACCGCAAGGAAGGCACAAGGCTCTCGCAAGCTGGAAAGTAGGCGCTCGCGTCAGGCGGCTTGAAGACTCAGCATCTGAGTCCAACGCGCCCGGCTCACCCGATCCATGTCGTTGAGCTGAACGCCCAACCGGAAGCTCCCAGGCGCCTCGGCGTCGGGCTTGCAGTACCGCACTTCGCCGGTCGCTTGGATCGTATGGCCGGGGCTCAAAATGGAGACGCGCACGCTGGCGCCGTTCTCGACCGAAATCGGAGAGCGCAGCCCTATGCCCTTCGGCGAGACGTCCATCGCAGTGGCTTCGATCTCGGTGTCTCCCACAAGGACGAGAGCGTTGAGGTCGGTGACTCGGATCCGCGACTCCTCCGTGCCTGGGACCGTGCGCAATGGTCCGTGGAGATCGATGTAGATGCGCGAGTTGTGGACCAGCGCGACCCGTCCTCGAAACGCCAGGCCCTGCTGAGGCCCCATAACCGTAACGAAAACGTCGTCGGACGAAACGCAAGGCGACTCGTCGGTGCAGTCGATCACCGCCCGTTGGTGCGACATCTCGCACACCCAGCCGGCAAAGAACTTCGAATCTGAGAGCCGCTGCATCCGCGCCCGCATTCGAACAAATCGCTGCATCGCCAAGTCTTCCTTCGATTTCGCCGCTTGTGTTTGACCCACCATGGCCATCCCTGCCCTCGACTGAGGAACAGTCTCCCCTTGAGAAGTATCGGGCGCTTCGTCCTTGCGACTCACCTCCTGGCGACCCGTATTCTTGCGCGATTCTCGGCCGGTTCCAGGACCGATTTCGGAACACGGCTTCGGGTACCTTCGAACTGGTCAGATGTCCAAGAATTTTGAAAACTCGAATGAAACCGAGAGCATAGGCGCCGCGCAGAGCCTCTTCATCCTCGAGTGGGGGAGGATGAGTTCGAGTTGGGGCATCAATCGTACGATGGCGCAGATTCACGCTCTGCTCTTTGTGACCGGGCGCGCGTTGGGCGTCGACGAAATCATGTCCGCGCTCCAAATCAGTCGCGGAAACGCCTCGATGAACCTGCGCGAACTCATGGATTGGGGGATCGTTCGGAGGTTTCGTAAGCCGGGCGACCGCAAAGACACCTATGTCAGCGACAGTGACGCCTGGAGGATGTTCCTCCGAGTGGCTCGCGCCAAGAAACGACGAGAACTCGACCCCACGGCCGAGGCCATCCGCGAATGCTTGGGAAAACTCCCGGCCCACGCGCAGTCCGAAGGCGCGCAAATCCTCAAAGAACGGCTCAACGACCTCTTGGACGTGTTTCGAACTCTCGACCTGATCTATGAGCACGCGCTGGCGACCGACGAGGCGTTCGAACAAACTCTGCGGCTGTTTCGGCCAACCCCCGATGGCCCAGCTACCGACGCTCCCTGATTACTTCAGGGTCGCCTTCTCGCGCGGAAGAGCCGTTCCGGATGCTTCGCTTGTGCGGGAAATCTCCTGCTTGCCTTTGTCAATAGCGGCGACGAGTTTGCCAGTGATCGTTTCAAGCTGATCCAGCACATCGAGGGCATACGAGTCCGCCCCCCGGCGAATCTGAGTCGCTTCACGCTCGCCCGCCTTACGAAGCTCTTCCGCCTGAGCTTTGGCAATCTTGAGGATTTCGTGGTCGCTAACCATGCGCTCTTGCTGGAGCTTCGCCTGTTCGATGATCTTCTCAGCTTCCTTGCGTCCGTCGAGGATGATCCTCTCGGCGTCCTTTCGCGCGGATTCGAGGACTTGATGAGCGTCTTCCTTCGCCGATACCGCGATCTTCTCCGATTCCCTGACCCGCGCCGAGGCCTGCTTGAGCTCGTTGGGGAGCGAGGCGCGAATCTTGTGGATCTGCATCGAGGCTTCGTCGGCGTTGAGTCCCCAAGTCAGCTTCCCCACCAAAGTCGTGGGCCGCTCGACGACCAACGCGTGCAACTCGTCTAGCATTCGGAGGATATCTACCGTCGTCATCCCTAGCTCCATGGCGCAAGTCCCCAACTATTGTGACCGTTCCGGCCCCAGGTTGCGCCCCGATTTTTTCACACTCGGAGAAATACCTAGGTTCGATTCGAGATCGCCCGCGCTAGCACCTGCCCGACCGGCCCCGGAACCATCTCGGAATAGTCGCCCCCCAAGAGGGCCACCTCACGCACCATGCTGCTGCTCAGGTAGCTGTGTTCCCACTTGGTCATAAAGAACACCGTCTCGACGTCCGGCGCCAGGCGGCGATTCACCATCGCCATCTGAAATTCGTACTCGAAGTCGGAAGTCGCCCGCAATCCCCTGACAACCGCATATGCCCCCAGCGACCGGGCGTGCTCGACGAGCAGCCCTTCGAATCGGGCGATCCTCACGTTGGAGAGGGGCTTTGCGATCTCCCCCAAACATTCGAGTCGCTGCTCGGCGGTCAGCAGAGGAGTCTTGGCCAAGTTCACGCCCACCGACACGATCACCTCGTCGAACAGCCTCGAAGCTCGCTCCATGATGTCGAGGTGCCCAAGAGTGGGTGGATCGAACGATCCGGGGTACACGGCGCGGCGAACCATAGACCCGATCATACACGCTCCCAGGTCACTCGATCCCGGTCCTCGCGGCCGTCAGCATGGCGTCGCCAAACCTCCGCATCTCCTCGACGGTCGTATAGACGTTGGGGGTCACGCGAATCCCCTGAAAGTCGTCGTGCCCAATCGAGGTCACGAAGATGCGGTGGCGGTCCCACAGCCAACCGGCGAGCTTGGCGGGCTCGGTTCCGACGATTTCGACGGTCGTGAGCCCGCAAGAGTGAGCGGGGTCGAGGTTCGTGTGGAACGTCACGTTGCCAACGTCCCGCAGACGATCGACCCAAAGCGACCTCAGGTACCGCAGCCTCGCGGCCTTTCGCTCGGCGCCGATCATTTCGTAGAAGGTAAGGGCTTCGGCAATGGCGTTGTGGTTTGCGGCGGGGTGCGTGCCGATCTCCTCGAACTTCCGAATGTCCTCTTTCTGCTCGGCGGTGGCGGCCATCAGGGGCCACAACTTTCCGATGCTTCGCTTGCGGACGTAAAGAAAACCCGTCCCAATGGGCGCGGTCAGCCACTTGTGAAGCGAGGTTCCATAGAACTCGCACCCAAGGTCGGACTGCTTGAAGGGCAAGTGCGCAAAGGCGTGCGCTCCATCGACGACCACGGGAATGCCCCGCCGCTCGCCCAAGGCGCAAATGGCCTGAGCAGGGAATATCTGGCCGTTGAGGAAGACAACGTGGCAGAAGAGGATGAGCTTGGTTCGCGGTGTGATTCCCTCTTCGATTCGGCGGACGATCTCCTCCATCGAATCGACGACCGGCGGGACTCTGACCTGCACCATCCGAATCCCCTCGCGCCGCTCGCGCTGGCGGATCGTGGTGATCATTCTTGGGTAATCGAGCGTCGTCGTCAAAACCTCGTCCCCTCGTTGGAGGTCGAAGCCGAACAGGCAGTTCTCCAGGGCCTCGCTTGCGTTGCGCGTGATGGCGATCTCCTCCGCCCCGCAGCCAAACGCCTCGGCCAACCGCCTTCTGACGGACTCCACCTCGGTCTCCAAGTGCCGCCACATGTAGTAGCTGGGCGCTTGGTTCGAGTACTCGATATACCGTCTGAGCGCGTCCTGAACGACCCTCGGGGAGGGGCAGACGCCGCCGTTGTTTAGGTTGATCATCGTGCGGTCGAGCGTGAACGCCTGCTGAATCTGAGCCCAGAACCCCTCGTCTGCGGCTGCCTGCGCCCCGCTCCCTAAACGCTCATTGCCGATCCAGCGATCTAGCGCGTCGAGCGCGTCGTTGCGAAGGGCCGCGAGTCCCGCAACCCCCGCGAGCAATTCTCTTCGTGTGATCATCGGTTGTGAGTTCGCGGCTACGGTTCCGATCTCCTGTGAGATCTCGCGCGCCACCCGTGCCGATGTGGGCCGGAGCCTGCTCCAAAGTAGGAACTTGCGTAGAGTATTGAGTTCGCGGGCGAATCCCGGAAATCGGGTGCGGATTTCTGGCTGGATTCAGCCATAATTCTCCTATATGCAACGCACGGACGTTGACGACCCTAGTTATTACCATCGGGTCGTCGATTGCCAGTGGGCTTGCCCGGCCCACACTAATGTCCCTGAGTACATTCGACTTATCGCTCAAGGAAGGTTCGACGACGCCTACATGGTCAACAGGGAGTCGAACGTCTTTCCCGGAATCTTGGGTAGGACTTGCGACCGACCCTGTGAGCCCGCCTGTCGAAGGACTCGCATCGACGGCAAGCCGGTCGCCATTTGCCGGCTGAAACGCGTGGCCGCGGACCACAAGAGCAACATCCGCCCAAGGCTTCCGAAGGTCCCCAAAAAGAAGAACGGGAAGCGAATCGCCCTGATCGGCGCGGGGCCAGCCTCCCTGACCGTCGCCAACGACCTCATGCCGCTGGGTTATGAGTGCACCGTTTTTGAGGCCGGTCCCAGCGCGGGCGGGCTCATGAGAATCAACATCCCCGCCTTTCGGCTGCCCGCAGAGGTTCTCGACGAAGAAACCGGATACATCCTCGACATGGGCGTCGATATCCGCTACAACACCCCGATCACGAGCCTCAAGGCTCTTCTCGATTCCAAGGAGTTCGACGCGGTGTTTGTGGGAAGCGGCGCGCCGAAGGGCAAAGAACTGGACCTCCCCGGACGGTTCGACTCCGACCAGGTCTTCATCGGGATCGAGTGGTTGGCCTCGATTCACTTCGGACATATCGAATCCGTCGGCGACCGGGTGCTCGTCATCGGCGTAGGCAACACAGCGATGGACTGCTGCCGGTCGGCCAAGCGTCTGGGGGCGAAGGAAGTCAAAGTCATCGCCCGGAAGACCCGCAAGTACTTCAAGGCGTCACCCTGGGAGTTGGAGGACGCCGAGGAAGAACAGGTCGAAATCCTCGAAAGCCTGTCGCCGGTTCAGTTCCTCGTCGAGAACGGCAAGCTCGTCGGGATGGAGTTTGAGAAGTACCACTCGCAGGCGATCGACGGCAAACTCGTCCAGGAGTTGGAGGGCAGGCAAATCGTCCCTTGCGACACCGTGATCCTTGCGATCGGCCAGGAGAACGCGTTTCCGTGGATCGAGCGGGACATCGGCCTCGAGTTTGGGCAATGGGATATGCCGGTCGTCGACCGCAAAACGTTCATGTCCACTCGCGAAGGCGTTTTCTTCGGCGGCGATGCGGCTTGGGGCCCCCAAAACATCATCTGGGCGGTCGAACACGGACACCAAGCGGCAATCTCGATCCACCAATTCTGCGAAGGGCTCCCAGTCGACGAGCGGCCGGCTTCGGGACAAACCTTGACGAGCACCAAAATGGGCTTGCACGAGTGGTCCTACAGCAACAACTACGATCCCGCAGCGAGGCAAAAGATGCGGCACGTCGAGATGGGACTCAGGTTCTCGGCGATGAAGATCGAGGTGGAAGAAGGCTTCACCGAAGCACAGACCCTAGCCGAGGTCGAGCGGTGCCTCAACTGCGACGTGCAGACGCACTTCACCGACCCGCTCTGCATTGAGTGCGACGCCTGCATCGACGTCTGTCCGACCGACTGTCTTACGATCACGCGCGCGGGCGAGGAATCTGAAGTCCTGGCCGACCTCACCGCCCCTCGGATCGAACCAAGTCAGCCGCTGTTCGCCTCAAGCCCCCTCAAACAGACGGGCCGGTTGATGATCAAGGACGAAAACCTGTGCTTGCACTGCGGGCTCTGTGCCGAACGGTGCCCCACCGCCGCATGGGACATGAAGCGATTTGTCTTGAAGCTTCCCTACGCTGGAAGGCCAGCCATGAAGCCGACAATAAGGATGATCGAGGCGACAGCCACGCCATGAACGACCCTGTTAACGACTTTGCCCTGCGCATCGCCACAGCCAACGGAACGGGTTCAGCGAGCGCCAACAACCTCTTGATGCAGGCGATCTTCCGCATGGGCATCCCTGTCAGCGGAAAGAACCTGTTCCCTTCGAACATTCAAGGGTTGCCCACTTGGTACGAGATTCGAGTCAGCAACAAAGGCTACACGGCGCGTCCGAAGGACTTCGATTTGCTCGCCGCACTCAACGCCGCCACGATGGCCCAGGACATCGCCGGCATGAAGAGCGGCGGCTGGGTCCTTTACGACTCGTCGAGGCCGCTCGATAAGAAGCTCGAACGCGACGATCTTCACTTTATCGGAGTCCCTTTCGCCAGACTCTGCAATTCGAACTTCGAAGGGGTACGCGAGCGGATTCTGATGAAAAACATCGCGTACGTCGGGGCCGTTGGCGCGCTGCTCGATATCGACAAGGACACCCTCGCGGCGCTCACGGCGGAGAAGTTCAAAAAGAAACCGGCTCTCCTCAAGTCGAACCAAAAGGCGATCGAACTCGGCTACTCCTACACGAAGAAACACTTCGAGTGCCCCTTGCCGATCCGCCTCACGAAGATGGACTCCACGCGGGAGCACATTTTGATTGACGGCAACACGTCCGCCGCCCTGGGGTGTCTCTACGCGGGGGCCACCGTCGGGGCGTGGTATCCGATCACTCCTGCGACTTCGCTCATGGAGGCTTTTTCGGCGTTTTGCCAGCGATATCGGAAGAACCCGAAATCAGGCAAGAACCGGTTTGCGATCGTCCAAGCGGAAGACGAACTCTCCGCAATCGGCATGGTTATCGGCGCTTCCTGGGCGGGGGCGCGGGCGTTCACTTCGACCTCAGGCCCAGGCGTTTCACTCATGAACGAGTTTCTGGGGCTCGCCTATTACGCGGAAATCCCGGCAGTACTCTTCGACGTGCAGCGAACGGGACCCTCGACAGGAATGCCCACCCGCACGCAACAGGCCGACCTCCTGACCTGTGCTTACGCCTCTCACGGCGACACCAAGCACATCTGCCTCTACCCGGCAGACCCCAAGGAGGCGTTCGATATGGCCGTGAAAGCGTTCGATCTCGCCGAACAGTTTCAAACACCCGTTATCGTCCTCTCCGACCTCGACATTGGGATGAACGACTGGATGACGCCCAAGCTACAATGGGACGACAACTACCGGCCCAATCGGGGCAAAGTGCTCTCGGCCGAGGAGTTGGAGCGGATCGAGCGCTTCTATCGCTACATGGATATCGACGAAGACGGAGTGCCCTACCGGACCCTTCCTGGCGTCCATCCCAAAGGCTCCTACTTCACCCGCGGCTCAGGCCACAACCGATTCGGGTTCTATACGGAGGACTCCGACGAATACCGCGAGGTCATGGACCGGATCACGCGCAAGTTCGAGACGGCCTCGAAAGCCGTTCCTGAAGCGCTCATCCAAGGAAGCGGCGCCCGAACGGGCCTTGTAACGCTCGGAAGCGGCCACGCGGCTTGCTCGGAGGCCGCGGACCTCATGAGAGAGCGCGGGGACGAAACGGACTACATGAGAATCCGTGGCTTTCCGTTCGGTCCTGAGGTCAAGGAGTTCCTCCTAGCTCACGAGGTGAATTACATCGTGGAACAGAATCGCGACGGGCAACTCAGGCGGCTGCTCATGATCGAGACTGAAGTTCCGGCGGACCGGCTGCGTTCGGTCCTGTACTATGCCGGGATGCCGCTCTGCGCGGAGTGCGTCGTCGAAGGCGTTCAGGCCTTTTCGGGGGTACCGGCATGAGCTACATCCCTAAACCCCAAGTCCGCACGCCGGCCCTCCGGGCCAATTCCGTGGGCTTGACGCGCCGCGATTACGAAGGCGCGTTCTCGACGCTTTGCGCGGGTTGTGGACACGACTCCATCACGGCAGCGATCATCCAGGCGTTTTGGGAACTCGAAATCGAGCCCCACAAAGTGGCCAAGCTTTCAGGGATCGGATGCTCGTCCAAGACTCCGGCTTACTTCCTCAAACAAGCGCATGGGTTTAACGGCGTCCACGGTCGTATGCCTGCGGTCGCGACCGGGGTCTCGGCGGCCAATCGGGAACTGAAGCTGATCGGGGTCTCCGGCGACGGGGACTCGCTCTCGATCGGCCTTGGGCAGCTTTGCCACGCGATCCGAAGGAACATCAACGCCCTCTATATCGTGGAGAACAACGGGGTCTACGGACTCACCAAGGGCCAGTTCTCCGCCTCAGCCGACCCCGGCTCAACCAACAAGCAAGGCACACCGAATACGATGGAGGCCATCGACGGCGTGTTGCTGGCCCTCAGCTTGGGCGCGACTTTCGTCGCCAGGAGCTTCTCCGGCGACAAGGACCAGCTCGTTCCCATTCTGAAAGCCGGCCTCCTCCACCAGGGCTTTGCCTTCGTCGATGTGGTTTCGCCCTGCGTGACCTTCAACGACCACGTTGGTTCGACGAAGAGCTATGCTTACACCCGCGAGCACGCCGTCGAGGTCGTCCATGCGGACCTGATCCTTCCCAAAGAAGAGATCACCGCGGATTATGAGCCGGGCTCCGAGAACCGAGTGACGATGCACGATGGAAGCACGGTCAGGCTCCACAAGGTGGCCGAAGATTACGACCCCTCCGACCGCGACCGGGCCTACAATTACGTGCGTTCGAAGCAACGGGCAGGGGAACTGGTCACAGGGATGCTGTATCTCTCGACCGAATCTCGCGACATGATGGAGCAACTGGGGGCAGTCCCCGAGCCGCTCATAAGCGTGCCCTACAGCGACCTCTGCCCAGGAAGCGAGGAGCTAGCCCGGCTGCAAGAGCGGTTTCGATAGCCGCGCGCCGACCTCTTCGCCCGTCGAGGCTTTCACAGACTCAATAAGGGCGGCGTTTCAGGTACAATTCCCTTCGTTCCTGACCCTCCGCCCAGTGCGTCGCATCGCCTCGGCGTCCGAAGAGAAAGCCCTTGGAAGAACCCACCCCGATTGAAGTCATCGACGTTCAAGAAGAGCTTGGCCGTTCGTATGTGAACTACGCGATGTCCGTCATCATCGCTCGGGCGCTCCCCGACGTGAGGGACGGCCTGAAGCCGGTGCAACGGCGAGTGCTCTATACGATGCGCGAGCTCAATCTCACGCCGGACAACGCCTACACCAAGAGCGCCAAGGTCACGGGCGACACCTCGGGAAACTATCACCCGCACGGCGACGACATCATCTACCCGACGCTCGTCAGGATGGCGCAGCCCTTCAATATGAGGTATCCGCTCATCGACGGCCAAGGCAACTTTGGCAACGTCGACGGCGACCCGCCCGCCGCAAAGCGATATACGGAATGCCGCCTTACCGCCATTGCGATGGAGATGCTCGAGGACCTCGACCGAGAAACCGTCGATTGGATCCCCAACTACCTCCAGACCCTGAACGAGCCCACCGTCTTGCCCGCGAAGTTTCCGAATCTGCTCTGCAATGGCGTGTCGGGAATCGCCGTCGGCATGGCGACAAATATGCCCCCGCACAACCTGACCGAAGTCTGCAACGCGATTCTGATGCGGATCGACAGCCCAGATTGCACCCTGGACGACGTCATGGAGGTGATGCCCGGCCCTGACTTCCCGACCTACGGGATCATCATGGGCGCCAGCGGCATCCGAAGCGCCTACGAGACGGGCCGAGGCTCCATCATCATGCAGGCGAAGACGATGATCGAGCCCTCGGAAATGGGCAAGTCCAAGATCATCGTCACCGAGATCCCGTACCAGGTCAACAAGGAGAACCTCAAGCGTACGATCGGCCAGCTCGTGAAGGACAAGAAGTTCGACGGCATCCTGAGCGTCCAGGACTACTCCGACAAGCGCGGAATGAGGATGGAGATCGAACTCCGCAGGGACATCAACCCCAATAAGGCGCTGAACTTCCTTCTCAAGCACTCCCAACTCCGGACCACTTTCGGAGCCATCATGCTCTCCCTGGTCGACGGGGCCCCGCGAGTTTCGCCGCTGCTCGTTCTGCTCGACGAATACATCGATCACCGCCGCGAAGTCATCGAGCGCAGGACAAGGTATGAGTTGTACCGCGCTCTCGAAGAGGTCCACCTCAACGAAGGGTTCCAGATCGCCCGCAGGTTCCTCGACGAGATCATCGCGCTGATCCGAAACTCAGATGACCCGGCGAAGGCCCGCGCGGCGATGGTCCGGCAATTCGAACTGAGCCCATTCCAAGCCAACGCCATCCTCAACATGGCCCTTAGGCGACTCACCAAACTGGAACAGACCAAGCTCGAAGAGGACTACAAGGCTGCGCTCCTTCGCGTGCACGACCTCATGGACATCCTGAGCGATCCGATTCGGCTGACGAAAGTCATGAAGGACGAGATCGTGGCGCTTCGGGACAAGTTCGGCGACGAAAGGCGAACCAAGATCGTCGCCCGCGAAGCGCGGGATTTCAGCGACGAAGACCTCGTGCCCGAAGAAGACGCGATCATCTCGATCTCGCGCGACGGGTACATCAAGCGCGTGAGCAAGGACGCCTATCGAGTTCAAAAGAGGGGCGGCAAGGGCGTCAGCAACGTCCACAAGACGGACGATGAGCCCGCTCACCTCTTCCAGGTGAACACGCACCACTACATCCTCTTCTTCACCGATCGAGGCCGCGTGTACAAGCTCCGCGCGTTCGAAATCCCCGAGACCGGTCGGTACGCCAAGGGAATGCCCGTGATCAACTACGTGGCCATCGAAAGCGACGAGCGCGTCACGGCGACGATCAGCATAAAGAATCTCAAGGACCCCGGATTCCTCATCATGATCACGAGGCAAGGCGAGGTCAAGAGAACCGCCATCTCGAAGTTCGCCAACATCCGATCGAACGGCCTGATTGCCTTTGACATCGAAGAAGGCGACGATCTCTGTTGGGTGCTCCGCTCACGTGGAGACGACGACGTGATCATCGTGACCCGTCGAGGTCAATCCATCCGCTTCAGCGAAAAGGGCATCACCAGCCGATCACGGGCGGCCGGAGGAGTTCGCGCCATGCGGCTCAAGCCCAAAGACTACATCGTCTCCGCCGACATCATCTCGGACGACAACACCCTCTTGGTCGTTGGCGAAAACGGCTACGGCAAGCGCACAGCGCTGTCCGAATATAGAGTTCAGGGTCGGGGCGGCTCCGGCATCCTTACGATGAACGTGACCAGCAAGACGGGCGAGATCGTCAGCGCCGAGGTGGTCGCGCCCGACGACCGGCTGCTGATTATGACCACGCAAGGCAAGGCGATCCGAACTCCGGTGAAGGACATCCGGCTCGTGGGCCGCGTCGCCCAGGGGGTCAAGCTGATCAACCTCGCACAAGGCGACTCCGTAAGGTCGATCGCTCGGCTCATCCGGTCGGCAGACGAAGGGGAGTTCGACGACATCGAGGAACCTGAAGGGGCCGACGAGGGTTCTGAAGAACTCGAGGAGTAGAAACAACTTCAACAGTCACGTCCGAAAGCGCCTGGGGGAAGGCCGGCATTGAACGAACGTCAAGCCGTCGTTCTCACCGGGGGCGCAAGTCGCCGCATGGCCGCCGATAAGGCAAACATCGAAGTGCGCGGAGTGCCGATGGGGCTTCGCATCGCTCGAGAACTGTCCGCAGCGGATTGGCCCGTCCTCGTCCTGGGCAATCAGCCGCTCGAAGGGCTCCCGTTCCAGGCCGACGCCGAGCAGCACCAAGGGCCGCTCGCGGCCTTACGGGAGTTCGCGCCCGAGGGCAAGATCGTATTCGTCGTCTCGTGCGATATCCCCCTCTTCCAGAGTTCGGTGGCCGAGGCGCTCTCCCAATCGCTGCTCGAAGCTGACGCTGCCGTTCCCGTGATCGGCGGCCGGCCCCAGTACCTCTGCTCCGCTTACCGATCAACATGCTTCGAAGTCCTTCGTGCGAACCCTGGGCTCCAGCGAATGGAGGAGTGGTTGGGTCTGCTGAAGGCTCGATGGATCGACGAGGCGCGGCTACGAGAACTCGGAATCGATCCGGACTGGGCGCGAGGCGCGAACACGCCGGAACAGCTACGCGCGCTTCTTGAGAAGGCCGACGCCACGCAAGACTTGGGGTAACGTTGCGCCATGCTCTGGTTGTTGGCGGCGGCGGCCATCGCGCCCGTCGCAGAACGTCCGAACATCATTCTGATCCTTTCGGACGATCATGCCCGGCAAGCGATCTCGGCCTATGGCTCGCGGATCATTGATACGCCGGGGATCGACCGATTGGCCAGCGAGGGGTTCCGTTTCGATAGGCACTACACGGCCAACCCCATTTGCGCGCCAAGCCGCGCCTCGCTCCTTACCGGCAAGCACAGCCATGCGAACGGGCACAAAGACAACGTCTCCACCTTCGACGGGACGCAACAGACCTTTCCGAAGCTCCTGCAGCAAGGCGGCTATGAGACCGCGGCCATCGGCAAGTGGCACCTCGTCTCCGACCCCACGGGATTCGATCACTGGGAGGTATTGCCCGGCCAGGGCCTCTACCACAACCCGGACTTCCTGACCCCGAAAGGCCGCCACAGAGAAGAAGGCTACGTAACGGACTTGGTCACCGACAAGGCCCTCAAGTGGTTGAACGGAGCTCATGACAAGCCGTTCTTTCTGATGATCGGCCACAAGGCCCCCCATCGCAATTGGGTGCCGGATTTCCGGCAACTGCCGAACTTCAGGAGGTGGGACTTCCCCGAACCTCCGACGCTCCGCACCGAGTACGACGGCCTGGTATCTGCCGCGAAGAACGTTCGAATGCGGATCGACCAGCACATGAGAACCGACGTCGATCTACTCATCGACTTCGTGCCTCCTCGAATCGAAGGCGCAGCGGCCGAACGATGGCGGTCGTTCATGATTCCACAGTCTGAGGAGTACAAGCGCCGACTCGCCTCCTCCAACGATCTCCTCGGCGTGAACTTCCAGCGCTACCTGCAAAACTACCTGCGGTGCGTGGCATCGGTCGATGAAAGCGTCCGCCGCGTCCTCGATCATCTCGACCGCTCAGGGCTTTCGAAAAACACCCTCGTGGTCTACAGTTCGGATCAGGGTTTCTTTCTCGGCGAGAACGCGTGGTACGACAAGAGGTGGTTCTACGAGCCTTCTGCGGGAACTCCGCTCATCGTCCGAATGCCCGAGTCGCTTGGCCGACACGCCCGCACGGCCGACATCCTCACCTCGAACGTCGACTTGGCGCCCACCTTTCTCGAACTCGCGCGCCTGCCCGTTCCCGCTGATCTCCATGGCCGTTCGTTCGCTCGGTTCCTGTTGGGGAACGACCGCTCGCCAATCCAGAACGCCGTCTATGGGCACTTCTACGAGAACGACGATCCTGACCACAAGGCGCCCCGGTACGTGGCGATCGCGACCGAACGCCATAAGTTGATCTACTACTACGACCTCGGCGGATGGGAACTCTTCGACGTGTTGTCCGACCCGCTCGAGCAGAAGAACCTATGGGCGGAGCCGAGGGCCTCTCAGGTTCGCTCTGAGCTGGTGCGCAAGCTCATCGCGGAACAAAGGAGACTGCGCGAAGACCCGGAGATCATCGAAGCGGTGGCCCGGGCCGCGAAGGGCCTGGGGATCGAGTAAGGGCGGAGTGGGTTCGAACCAGTGGAGCCGACGGTCGGATTCGAACCGACGACCTGCGGTTTACGAAACCGCTGCTCTACCACTGAGCTACGTCGGCAAACAGGTTAGATTATGGCTCGTGAGCCTGCAATACGCAAGGGCGGGCCCATCGAGCCATTCAACGACGAGCAGCGAGCGCCGTCGGCGCGCCAGCCTGGTGCCTGGTCCCCATTTTTCGACCAGGTCAGAGTTTTAGCTTTTCCGCCTCCTGCATTGTGTCTGAAACCCGGCTCTTGAAGCTTGCGGGAGTGAGCCGGGTCTGCCCCCCAGAATTGAAGACGTCGGAAAAGTAGTCCTCTGGTTCAAACTGGAGGCAATCATGAAGAGATCGAAGTTCAGCGAGGAGCAGATCGTGAGGATTCTGCAGGAGGCAGCATCGGGCCAGAAGACGCAGGCCCAGCTTTGCCGCGACCACGGAGTCAGCGCCAACACGTTCTACGTGTGGAAGCGCAAGTATGCGGGGATGCAGACCGACGATGTGCGGCATCTGCGCGAGCTCGAGCGGGAGAACGCTCAGCTCAAGCGTCTTCTTGCCGAAAGAGACCTTGAGATCGACGCGGTACGGGCGCTGTTCCGAAAAAACGGACTCGCGCTCCCGA
>WBZY01000105.1_pt1 | contig 89555 bp, 86 predicted proteins | sample 5204191 | NCBI WGS metagenome assembly WBZY01 (sample SAMN12344363, study PRJNA552823) | activated sludge metagenome | biome: Activated sludge suspended growth; feature: Anammox Sidestream; material: Wastewater; isolation source: activated sludge from anammox sidestream of wastewater treatment... | reverse complement strand
TCGATTACGGCGTCCAGATCAAACGCCGACGACGACTTTCACGTCGCTGATTTGGTGCGCTCGCAGGCGCACTAGGTCCGGGCTGCGCCCGGACATTCATAATGTTCGGCCACAGGCCGAACCTGCGCGGGCATTCGTTCGGCCACAGGCCGAATCTACGCGGAGGATCACATGAGCTACGAAAAACCGTTGCACGAACTCGGCAAGCCGGACTGGATCTCCGAGGCGGACTGGCAGGCGACGCTGGCGAAGGTCGGTTCGATGGAACGCATCCGTGCCGACGCGCGGGCGCACGTCGAGACCTACCTGGCCACCAACGGCGAGCAGGGATACCGCCAGGAACTCGCGCCGCTGCCCTGCCTGCTGATCACGACGATCGGCCACCGCAGCGGCAAACCGGCCATCACGGCGCTCAACTTCCTGCTGCGGGAGCAGAAGTACTACGTCGTCGGATCGCTTGCCGGCAGTGGAACCGATCCCGCGTGGGCCAGGAACCTGCAGAGCAAGCCGCAGGCGTGGGTGCAGGTGAAGGACAGCAGGTGGGAGGCCGATGTGCACCGGCTCAGCGACGCGGAGCGCGCGGCGATCTGGCCCACGCTGGTGCAGGCCATGCCGCTGTGGGAAGTCTTCCAGCAGCGCACTGACCGGCCGTTCCCGGTCTTTGCCCTGGCACCGAAGGCACGCTAGCGCCGCCACGGATCGCGACGCCGCGGCCCGGTGCGTGTACGCTGCTGCCATGGATGCGAACCAGGACGAACTGCGGGACCTGCTCGACGAGCAGGCGATCCGGAAGGTGGTGCTGCGCTACTGTCGCGGCATCGACCGGCTGGACCGCGAACTGGTCAGGGGCTGCTACCACCACGATGCGACGGACGAGCACGGCAGTTTCGCGGGCAGCGCGGACGACTTCGTGGACTGGGCCTTCCGCGTCGCGGCGCGCTACGACCTGACGATGCACTTCGCGGGCAATCTTCTGGTGGAACTGGGCGCGCCGCGTCGCGACGGTCATCGCGCGGCACGCGCCGAGACCTACGGCATCGCACACCACCGCCGCAGCGGCGGCCCACCGGAACTCAACCTGCTGGTGGGCTTTCGCTACGTGGACCGCTTCGAACGACGCGACGACGGTGTGTGGCGCATCGCGCGGCGCGTGTGCACCACGGAGTGGGTGCGCCGCGACGAGGAATCCGCGTGGTGGCCGATTCCGCCGGGAATGCGCACGGGGCGTCGCGACCGCACGGATCCGGTCTACGACCCGATCGACTGACCCGCGGCGACGGCACTCCCGGCGGCCAACGCCCGTTCGATGGGGAACCTGTTCCACCCGGGCCGCACCCGTTCGGCCTGCGCCGCGCGCATCAATGCATTTCGCACCGACCGCGACGGATCGATCCCCGCGCACCCCGGATGACCGACGGTGCGCATCCCGTCCAGGACTTGAACGCGCGCGAGAACGTCAGGGTGTCGCTGAACCCCAGTCGCAGCGCGATCTCGCCCAGCGGCAACGTGCGATCGTCGAGCAGGTCGAGCGCGAGTTCCTGGCGGCAACGCGCCTTCAATTGCCTGACCGAGGTGCCCTCGTCACCGAGGCGGCGTTTGAGCGTCGCGACGCTGATTCCCAGTTGGCGCGCGATCCGTGTCGTATCGGGCAGCCCGCTGCGGTGCGCGAGCGCCGTGGCGAGAATCTTGCGCACCCAGGTCGATGCGGGCATCACACCGGAGCGCCCTGCGGCGAGATCGAACGGAAACGCACCGAGCAGTTCGTCGAGTTCGGCCGGGCTGCGCACGATCGGCAGCGTCAGATAGCGCGCGGGAAAACGGAGAATGTTGTCCTCCGCCGCGTATTCCACGGGCCACGGCAGCTGCCACGACACCAGGTCCTCGTCCAGCACCGGACCGTGGCAGACCTTGACGGTCAGCGGGGTCAGGTCCTTGCCGATCAGCCAGCCGAACAGGCGAGCGAAGCTCGACAACCCGTTCAACACGTTGAAGATCATGTGAACATCGCACGGCACATAGGCCGTGCGCATGCGGAACTCGACATGCGCGCCCACCGTGCGCCGCGAGAACTCGCCGACCGTGCCGTCGAATAGCCTGTAGAAGGCCACGGCACGATCGATCGCCTGACCCAGCGTGGCGCTGCCGATCATGCAGTAGTACAGCATGCGAAATTCGTCCGGCCCCATCGCCCGGCGTCCGGCGCGTTTCGCATCACGACATTCGAGCGCACAGAGGCAGTCGCGGTAGATCGCGACGAACCGATCGCGGGAAATTTCCGCATGCCCCTTCAGGTCGCGCTCGGTGAGACCAGCGTGGCGAAGAATCTCGCTCGCATCACCTCCGACATGGTGCACGCTGCGCAGCACCTGCTCGAGCAGGCGCGCGGGCGGCGTGAACGAGGGTGCGACTGCGCGTCGGCTCATGGGCGGCGTGCCCTCGGGAGGCTTTGCCCATTCTACCCCACCCGCCAGCGCGCCGTTGACGTAGGCGCCTTCGTCGCCGCCTCCGCTCGCGACGCCCTCGGCGTTCCTCAGAAGCTCATCTTGACATCGACACCGTAGCGGCGCGGTTCCAGCCAGTACTTGCCTCCGAAGCCGAGCCCGCCGAAATCGATGCCGTCGCCGACGTTGTCGTGGTCGGTCAGGTTGTCGCCCCACACGCCCACTTCCCATGAGCCCTGGTCACCGAGCCGCATTTCCGAGAGCGCGATGCGTGCGCTGAGGTTCTTGCGACCGGGATCGCTGATCTGCTCGTTGAACGTCGTCTCCCAGTCGAGCGGGAACATGTAGCGCCGTGAGCTCTGCGCGTAATCCACGCGGGCGCTCAATTCCCCGAACGACAGCGGCGCGAAGACGTATTCGGCGCCCACGTTCCAGTTGTGCCGCGTCACCTGCGGGAAACGGGCCTCGTCCGCCACGTCGCTCAGCACGTTGGTGAGCGGATTGCGATAGATGTATTCGTCGTACTCGGGGTTCGTGTATCCCCACGAGCCGGTCAGCGTCAGTGCGTCGGTGACCACGGCGGCGAGTTCGAGTTCGAAGCCCTCGAACGTGGCCTTGCCCGCGTTGACGATCACCGAACTGGACCCCGCGGCATCGGCCAGGAACTGCGAGATCTGCAGGTCTTCATAGACGGTGTGGTAGAGCGCGAGGTTTGCGCGCACGCGCTTGTCCAGCCACTCCGTTTTGAGGCCCGCCTCGTAGGCCGTTGCTTCCTCGGGATCGAAGCTCGCCGCCACCGCCGCGCGTGGCGAGAAACCGCCGGCCTTGTAGCCGGTGGAGACGCGCGCGTAAGCCATCACGTCGTCCGACCACTGGTAGTTGGCCGACAGCAGCCACGAGAAATTGCTGTAGTCCTCGCTCGGTTCGCCCGCGAACGCGAGCGAGCGGAAACTCTTCTCGTCCTTCGTGTAGCGTCCGCCCACCGAGAACTCGAGCTTGTCGTCCAGCAGCATCGGCCGGTAGCTCACCTGACCGAACACCGCCTTCGAGGTCGTTTCGCCGCCGAAGGCGGAAACCGGGCTCAGGTTCAGGCCTGCCATGCCACCCGGCAGCACGAAGGTGAGCCGCTGCCGGTTGTATTCGTCGGCCTCCTCCTCGAAATAGAACACGCCGCCGACGTACTTCCAGCGTTCGGTGCTGCCGAGGATCTGCAATTCCTGCGAATACTGGTCCTGCTCCTGCGGGGCGTTGTTGCAATTGTAGGGTCCGTTCAGGTCCTCGATGCCAACCGGCGCATACGTCACGGGATCGAGTACGAAACCGCGCATGACACCGCTGCCGGTCAGGCTGCAGATCGTGTCCTGCTCGAAATAGCGATACGCGGATATGGATTTGATGGCCAGCGCCTCGTTGATCTCGTACTGCAACGTGAGTGCGCTGCCGAAGACCTCGCCCTCGCTGTTGAAGCGTCCGTCGAACGGCGCCTGCTGGCCGCGCTCGAGCCGCTTGCCGGTAACCACGAACGGCGCGCCGCCGAAGGCGGGCGACTGGCCGTAGTAGTTGCGGACGTCGGGCGTCGCGGCGACCATCTGGAAGAACACCGGCGAGCCTTTGCGTTCGCCGTAGTCGAGCACGAAATCGGCGCTGAACCGCTCGCCGAAATCACCGTGCACGCCGAGCCAGATCGAGTCGTTGTCCAGGGAGCCCGGATCGTCCTTGTCGCTCGCGAGCTTGTTGTCGAAATACCCGTCGCGCTCGCGGTGCAGGTAGGCCACGGTGGCTTTGATCCCGGAGTCGCCGAGCGGTCCGGTGTCGATGCGCGCGCGCGTGTACCAGTCGTCGTAGCTGCCGTAGCCGGCCTTGGCCTCGACGCCGAACGCGTCCGCCGGCTTCTTGCTCACGAGCTGGACCGCGCCACCGGTGGTGTTGCGCCCGAACAGCGTGCCCTGCGGACCGCGCAGCACCTCGATGCGCTCGACGTCGACCAGGTCGAAGATCGCGCCCGCGGTGCGTGCGATGTAGACACCGTCCAGATAGATGCCGACCCCGGCCTCGGCATTGGCCGCCGGTTCGGTCTGGCCGATGCCCCGGATGAAGATCGCCGCCGCGTTCAGGCTGCTGGTCTGCTGGATGATCGTCAGGTTCGGCGCCAGCTGGCCGAGCTTGGTCACATCCTGCACGTTCAGCTTGTCGAGGAGGTTGCCCGACAGGGCGGTCACCGCCACCGGGATCTGCTGCAGCGACTCCTCCTGGCGGCGCGCCGTTACCGTGATCTCCTCGAGCTGCGCCGCAGCAGGCGATGCGGGTGCCTGCGCACGGGACGGCGGAACCACGCACATGGCGGTCAGCACGGCAGCGCTGCTGACGAGCTTCGAAAGGGTACGTACCTCGATCATCGCGAGTATGCCTCCTGGGCGTTCGAATCGAATAATAGTTGTGCACGGTGGGACGCGAGCGTTCCGGATACTGGAACCGGAGCCGGCGCATCGCAATGGCAGAATGGCTCATGGAGCGGACGAATCGGCTCAATCCCGCACACCCGGGCAGACGGCGTGCATACATTGATGCAGAATGCGCCTGCACCCCGTGTCGATCACTGTCCCGGACCAGGCGATATGCCGGCTGCCCGTCCATGAACGCACCGAACGCACCCGGCGCCACCATCGACCGCGACCGCCAGCGCGCGCTGGCGCGGGCGCTGCGCACGGTGCTGCCCCGCCGCGGCCTGCTGTATCGCGAAGAAGATACGCGGCCCTACGAGTGCGACGCACTGACCCTGCACCGGCGCCTGCCGATGCTCGTGGCCCTGCCGGAAACCGGAGAACAGGTTCGCCGGGTGCTGCGCATCTGCCACGAACGCGGCGTGCCGGTGGTGCCGCGCGGCGCCGGCACCGGCCTGTCCGGCGGCTGCACGCCCCTGCCCGACGGCGTGCTGCTGTCCACGGCGAAGCTGAACCGCGTGCTGCGCATCGATCCGCTGGCGCGCACCGCCACGGTGGAACCCGGTGTGCGCAACCTGGCGATCTCCGAGGCGGCCGCGCCGCACGGGCTCCACTACGCGCCGGATCCCTCCAGCCAGATCGCCTGCACGATCGCCGGCAACGTCGCGGAGAACGCCGGCGGGGTGCACTGCCTCAAGTACGGCCTGACCGTGCACAACGTGCTGCGCGTGCGCGGCCTGACGATGGACGGCGAGGTCGTCGAGTTCGGCTCGGAAGCGCTCGATGCGCCGGGGCTGGACCTGCTGGCGCTGGTGATCGGCTCCGAGGGCATGTTGGCGGTGATCACCGAAGTCACCGTGAAGCTGCTGCCCACGCCGCAGTTCGCGCGCTGCGTGATGGCGAGTTTCGGCGACGTGGTCACCGCCGGCCACGCGGTGGCGGAGATCATCGGTGCCGGACTGATCCCGGCCGGGCTGGAAATGATGGACCAGAGCGCCACGCGCATGGTCGAACCGTTCGTGCACGCGGGCTACGATCTGGACGCCGCGGCGATCCTGCTGGTCGAGGCCGATGGCACACCGGAGGAGGTCGAGGACCAGATCGCGCAAGTCACGGCCGTGCTGCGCAGGGCCGGTGCCACGCGCGTGGCGGTGTCGGAGTCGGAGGCCGAGCGCCTGCGCTTCTGGGCCGGCCGCAAGGCGGCATTCCCGTCGGCCGGGCGCGTGTCGCCCGCCTATTACTGCATGGACGGCACGATCCCGCGCAAGCGCCTGGGCGAGATGCTGCTCGCGATCCAGGAAATGGAACGCAAGTACGGTCTGCGCTGCCCCAACGTGTTCCACGCCGGCGACGGGAACCTGCATCCCTTGATCCTCTTCGACGACAGCGATCCCGGGCAGATCGCGCGCGCCGAGGCCTTCGGCGTGGAAATCCTGGAACTCAGCGTGACGCTCGGCGGCACGATCACCGGCGAGCACGGCGTGGGGCTGGAGAAGATCATGCAGATGTGCAACCAGTTCACGCCGCAGGAACTCGAACGCTTGCGCGCGATCAAGCGCGCCTTCGATCCCTCCGGGCTGCTCAACCCCGACAAGGCGATCCCGTCGCTGCATCGCTGCGCCGAATACGGACGCATGAAGGTGGTCGGGGGCAAGCTGCCGTTTCCGGAGCTGGAGCGCTTCTGATGGACACCGCCCTCCGGGAGTTGCAGGAGCGCATCACCGAAGCGATGCACGCCGGTACGCCGCTCCTGGTCCGCGCCGGCGGCAGCAAGGATTTCTACGGCAACGCGGGCGCGGGCGAGTTGCTCGACCCGCGCGCCCACGCCGGCATCGTGGCCTACGAGCCGACCGAACTGGTGGTCACCGCGCGCGCCGGCACGCCGCTGGCGGAACTCGAGGCGGTGCTCGCCGCGCGCGGGCAGATGCTGGCGTTCGAGCCCCCGTATTTCGGCGCCACGGCGACGGTGGGCGGCTGCGTGGCGGCCGGCCTGTCCGGGCCGCGCCGCGCGGCGGCCGGCGCGCTGCGCGATTTCGTGCTCGGCGCGAAGCTGCTGTCGGGCCGCGCGGAGGTGCTCGCCTTCGGCGGCACCGTGATGAAGAACGTCGCCGGCTACGATGTGTCGCGACTGCTCGCCGGCAGCCTCGGCGTGCTGGGCGTGATCCTCGAGGTGTCGCTGAAAGTGGTTCCCAGACCGGCGCAGGAAACGAGCCTGCGTTTCGAGCTGGACGAAACGGCCGCGCTGCGGCGCGTGAACGAATGGGGTGCACGGCCGCTGCCGATCTCGGCGACCGCCTGGCAGGGCACGGGTAGCACCGGCGCGGGCATCCTGCACCTGCGCCTGTCAGGCGCGCCGGCGGCCGTCACGGCGGCCTGCGCCCGGCTCGGTGGCGAGCGTCTCGACGACCGGTCGGCGGCGGCGCTGTGGCGTGGCCTGCGCGAGCACACCGATCCGTACTTCGGCCCCGGTCTACCGCTGTGGCGGCTGGGCCTGCCCTCGGCCGCGGCACCCGTGGACCTCGACGGCACGCAGCTGATCGAATGGGGCGGGGCGCAACGCTGGCTGCGCACGGCGGCGCCGGCCCGGGAGATTCGCGCGCGGACGCAAGCGCTCGGTGGCCACGCCACGCTGTTCCGCGGTGGCGAATGCGGGGACGGCGCGTTCACGCCGCTCACCGCGCCGATCGCGGCGATCCATCGGCGGCTGAAGGCCGAATTCGATCCGGCCGGCATCCTGAACCCGGGCCGTCTGTACCCGGATCTGTGACGATGCAGACGCAACTGGCCGATTTCCTCGAGGACACGCCCGCGGGCCGGGAAGCCGCCGCGATCGTGGGCAACTGCGTGCACTGCGGTTTCTGCACCGCGACCTGTCCGACCTACCAGTTGCTGGGCGACGAACTCGACGGACCGCGCGGGCGCATCTACCTGATCAAGCAGGTACTCGAAGGCGCGACGCCCACCGCGGCCACCCAGCTGCATCTGGATCGCTGCCTGGGTTGCCTCGCTTGCGAAACCACCTGTCCTTCGGGCGTGCAGTACGGGCGGCTGCTCGACATCGGGCGGCCGCTGGTCGCCCAGCGGGTGCAGCGCCCCGCAATGCAGGCCCTGCTGCGCCGCACGCTGCGCGCGGGCCTGCTCAGCCGCGCCTTTGCACCGGCGCTGCGGCTCGCGCAGGCGCTGCGGCCGCTGTTGCCGGCGGCGCTGCGTGACAAGGTGCCCGCGAAGCAGGACCCCGGCGCATGGCCGACCCGCGCGCACCGGCGCCGGATGCTGCTGCTGGCCGGCTGCGTGCAGCCCGCGATGCTGCCGAACATCGACGCGGCCACGGCGCGCGTCTTCGATGCGCTCGGGATCCAGCTTCTGGTGGAACCCCGGGCAGGCTGTTGCGGCGCCCTGCCCCGGCACCTCGACGACCCGGACGGCGCGCTGCGCATGGCACGGCGCAACATCGACGCGTGGTGGCCGCAGATCGAGGCCGGCTGCGAGGCCATCGTGGTGAACGCCAGCGGCTGCGGCGCCCATCTTGCCGAATACGCCTGGCTGCTGCGCCACGATGCCGCGTATGCGCACCGGGCCGAACGGGTGAGCGCGCTGGCCAGGGACCCGTGCGAGTTGCTGCCCGGCCTGCTGGCCGGACGCGGGGCCGTCGACGGTGAGCGCAGGCCGCGGGTGGCGTTCCACCCGCCCTGCTCGCTGCAGCACGGACGCAGGATCCGCGGCGCGGTGGAGTCCCTGCTGGAAACGCTGGGCTGCGAGGTGCTGCCGTTCGCGGAAACGCAGCTGTGCTGCGGTGCGGCGGGCAGCTATTCACTGACCCAGCCCGCGCTCGCGCGCTCATTGCGCGATCGCAAGCTGGGCCATCTGGGGCGGGTGGAACCGGAGCTGATCCTGTCGGCGAACGTCGGCTGCATCGCGCACCTGCAGGGCGGCACCACGGTGCCGGTCATGCACTGGATCGAGTGGCTCGACCAGCGCCTGGCCGGACCTCAACCGATCTCGCGCAGCGTCGCCAGGCCTTCCTGGTACTCCCAGTAGCCGCGCAGCGACTTCAGCTTGCCGGCGGCGTCCACGCAGTACGTGAAGACGCCGTCGACGATCTGACGGTAGCGCTTGCCCGCGAAATCGAGCTCGATGGTCAGCTGCAACACGTTGGCGCACTCGTTGCCGGCGGCCGTGTACGACTGGCGGATCTCGATGTCGATGGTCGAGTTGGCGATGTTGTTGTTCCAGAACGCCTCGCGCGCGGCCGGCGTGGCGTGGCCCTTGCCCTCGGGGTCGAGGTCGGTTTTGCCGATCGGATCTTCGATGATGCCGTCCTCGGCGAACATGCCGAGCCAGCCGGCCTTGTCGTGCGCGCGCACGTACTCGCGCGACTTGAGCGACATCTGGTACGCGAGATTGTTCTGGTCCATCGCCTGTGCTCTCCGGGTTGGCTGGGGGCGGCTCCGGTCGGGACCGGTTGGCCGTGGCGTCGGGCCGCGAACCGGCACCGACCGCCGCATTGTAAGCACGTTCGCGCGCGTCGCGGCGCGCCACGGCCCGGAGTGGGGAGCCGCGCGCCACAATTGTGGCATATTCGAGTTGCCTTTCAGGCCGAAGCCCATCACCATCGTCGCACCCCAACCACCAGTGGACGATGCACCATGGCCTGCAACCACACCGACCCTTCCGCGATCTATCCCTTCGACGCCCGCGGCGTCGCCAAGCGTTTCCGCCACGCGGCGATCTTCGGCGCACTGGATGCGCTGACGCCCGGCGAGACGATGCGTTTCTGCAACGACCACGACCCGCTGCCGCTGCTGCACCAGATCGACCAGCGCTACGGGCCGCACGTCGAGATCCAGTACCGCCAGCGCGTACCCGGCGAGATCGTGATCGACTTCATGCGCAAGTGAGTCCTGCGCGGCCGGGCGCCGCTCAGCGCGAGCGCCCGCCCCGTTCCCGGTCCTCGTCGTCGGCGCCCAGGTAGCGGCGCACGTTCGCCAGCATTCCCGCGCTGACCCGCGCCAGCCGTGGCCGTTCGTCCTCGCGCCATGGAATCGCGCGGCAGGCGGCCATCGCCCGCAGCCCCAGCCGCGCGGTCAGGATACCGGCGCCGATGCCCTGCGCCGCCGCGGTCGAGAGCTTGCCGATCACGCCGGCGCCGGCCAGCTGCGTGCCTACCTCGGCGGCCACCTCGGAGGCGCCGGCCAGTGCCATGTTGCGCACGATCGCTCGCAGCAGCCGGACGCGGCCCCAGTAGCCTGCGTCCACACCGTAGGCGCGCGCCACGTCCTCGGCCAGGCGCAGCTGGCGCCACAGCACGAACAGCATGTCGACCAGCGGGAATCGGCTCAGCGCGAGCATCACGCTCACGTCGCCGGCGTGCCTGACCACCTGCGCCAGCGCGCGTTCGTCCGCCTCGACCAGCACGGTCTGGCTGTACAGCGCAAGCACCTCGCGGTCGTTGTGGGTGGCGCTGAGCGCCGTGCGCCAGCGCTGGAACGACGCACTGCCGCTGTCACCGCTCAGCTCGGCGAGCCGGGTGCAGAAGGCCACGCCTTCGCTGACGCCGTCGTGATCGAGCAGGAAGCGCGCCTGCCGGTGCAACGCGTCGCGCCCGCGCAGGCGCGCCAGGGTACGCCAGAAGCGCCACAGCGCGTTGCCGGCGACACCGAGCAGCAGCGCCAGCGCGAGCGCCCAGCCGGCGCCGAGCAGCGGGTAGTCCTGCGCCAATCGCCAGAGTCCGAGCAGCATCTGCGCGAGCAGCAGCAGCGCCACCAGCCCGATGCCGCCGATCAGCAGGCCGGAGCGAGCGCGGCGCGCGCTTGCCGGCGCCTCGGGGGCTGCTTGCGCAGGCTCCTCCGCCACCGGTTCGAGCGCGGTGCGCGTTGCCGCGCGCACGGGCTCCGCCAGCGCCTCGTCGATCGGCTCCAGCACCACGCGTCGATCCTCCATCGGTCCTCCCCGTGTGCTCTCAGTCCAGCCGGTCGCCGAGCAGGTATTCGAGCGCGGCATCGAGGCGGATGTGCGGCAACGGGCTCCCCGCCTCGACCCGTGGCGGCCGGAAGCTGTCGAACGGTTCGCCGCGCTCGCGCCACCAGCGCTCGTCGGGGATCGCGGCCGGCACCTCGCCGGGGCGCACGAACAGCGCGCTGCCGTCGAGCGCGTGACCGCGCAGTCCGTTCAGCGTCCGGCCTCCGGCGCGCCCGGGTGCGACCTCGGTGGCCTGCACCGAGGCGATCGCCAGGCAGTCGGTGCTCACGCCCTCGAAGCGCGCCACCAGCTGCGAGTCACGCACCAGGTGCTGCAGCAGCGAGACCAGGTGCGCGTGCTGGTCCGGCGTGACGTGATCGGCCTTGCTGGCGACGAACAGCACGCGATCGATGCGCGGCGCGAACAGCCGCGCCAGCAGGTTGCCCTTGCCGTAGGCGAAGCTTTCCATGATGCGGTGCAGCGCGTGCTGCATGTCGCGGAAACATTCCGGTCCGCGGTTCAGCGCGTGCAGGCAGTCGACGAGCACGATCTGGCGGTCGAAGCCCGCGAAGTGGCGGCGGTAGAAACCGCGCACCAGGTGCTTCTTGTACTGCTCGTAGCGATGCTCGAGCACGCGGAACGTGCTGCCTTCGGCGCATGTGTCCCCCGGCATCGCCCACACCCACGGCACGAACTGCAGCATCGGCGCGCCCTCGTGCTCGCCGGGCAGCAGGAAGCGCCCCGGTTGCAGGAGGCTGAGGCCCAGTTGCCCGCGACAGGCGTGCAGATAGGCCGTGTACGCGCGCGCCGCCCCGGCGGCCGCCTCCTCCGCGAACGGCGATGCAGCCGCCGGCTGCCAGCTCGTCCACGGCGCCGCCAGGTCGCGACGCCGGGAGCCCGGCGTCAGCGTGGCCGCGACCTGCGCGCTCCAGGCGCGGTAATCGAGCCGCAGCAGCGGCAGGTCGAGCAGCCACTCGCCCGGGTAATCGACGATGTCGAGGTACAGCGTGCCCCGGGCACGCGCGAAGCGCCCCACCGGGCGATAGCGGATCTCGAGCCGCACCTCGGACACGCCTCGCGTCGATTCCGGCCACGTCGGCGGGTCGCCGAACAACCGGTCGAGGGCCGCGGTGTAGGCGAACGAGGGAATGTGCGCATTGGTCTGCGGCACGCGCCGCACCCCGAGCAGGCGGCCGCGGCGCTGCGCCTGCCACAGCGGCAACCTGGAATCGGCCGCGCAGGCGTTCTCGAGCTGGTTCACCAGCGCAGTGATGAACGCGGTCTTGCCGCTCTGCGACAGCCCGGTCACCGCCAGCCGCAGCTGGCGGTCGAGCGCGCGGTCGAGCAGTTCGCCGGCCAGGCTGCCGGCCGTCGCGAGGGTGTCGGCGATCGATGCCATCGGAATTCCGCTTGCGGAGTCCGGGCACAGCCCGGACCTACGCCCAGGGGGAGACCAGCACCTTGCAGTCGGGGGCGCTGCCCTCGTGCAGGGCGGAGAACTTCGCCGGCATCGCGTCGAAGCCGATCCGGTCGGTCACGATCGCACGCGGGCCGCGCTCGCCGGCGGCGAGCAGATCGACGATGTACTGGTAATCGGCGCGCTCGTAGCACATCGAGAACAACAGCCGCGCCTCCTTCATCAGCGGCACCACCGGCACGAAACTGTCCTGCCCGGAGCAGAATCCGAGCGAGACCACGGTGCCCAGCGGCTTCACGAACCCGAGCGCATCGGCGATCGCGCCCGGGACGCCGACGGCCTCGAACACCACGTCGGGCGCGCCGCCCAGCGCGTCGCACACCGCCTCGTGCGGGTTCGCGCAGTCCTGCTGCGCGATGAAATGCGTGGCACCGAGCGCGCGTGCGATCGGCTCGCGGCGCGCCGAGCGCGCCATCACCGCGATCGGGCCGGCGCCCAGGCGCCGCGCCCAGTAGGCCGTCAGCGCACCGATCGGGCCGGCGCCGGTGACCAGCACGCGCGCGCCCACCGGCAGTTGCGCCTTGCGCACTCCCTGCAGCCCCACCGCGAGCGGTTCGATCAGCGCACCGTCGTCGTCGCCGACTTCCGGCGGCAGGCGCACGCATTCGCGGGCCCCGGCCCGCGAGTACTGCGCGAAGCCCGAGATCACGTCGATGCGGCCCTCCGGACAGTGGTGCGGCTGCCCGAGCAGGCAGTGCACGCAGTGGCCGCAGCCTCTGAATGGCATCGGCGCCACGCGGTCGCCGGCGCGCAGCCAGTCGACCGCGGCGCCCACGGCCACCACCTCGCCGCAAAACTCGTGGCCGAGGATCGCGCCTTCGGGCGCCATCTCGCCCTCGCCATAGGCAGCGTGCAGGTCGCTGCCGCAGATCCCGACGCGGTCGACGCGCAGCACCACCTCGTCGGCCTCGGGAACCGGGTCGGGCACCTCGTCGATCCGCAGCCCCAAGCGCTGCCCCTTGCTGACCGCCGCCTTCATCGTGTGTCCTCGTCCGTTGGTCGTGGTTGTGGATTCAGTCGCCGTGGCGCAGCCCGTAGCGCTCGAGATACGGCGCGAAGCGCGCGTGCACCGCCGCGCGCGTCAGGCCGAACTGCTCGAGCGTGTACTCGTGGCGTCCGTGCTTGTGCTGTGCGTTGTCCGCGATCCACGCCTGCATCGCCGCGCGCGTCGCATCCGTCAGCTCGAGTCCGAAGTGCGTGTAGATCCCTTCCACCACCGCCAGCGGCGCGCGCTGGAAATCGGCGAAACGCACGTCGAGGAAACGCCCGGGGTGCGTGGCGCGCACGGCGTCGGCACGCTCGGCGGACCAGGCCCAGAACTCGAGCTCGCGCGGGCCGATCAGCGTCGCGTCGACCTCGCGGGCGTGGAAGAAGCGCCGCGCCGGATGGATCACGCTGCACACCGAGGGAATGCTCGCGGCCGGGTCGCGGTGCGTCTGTACCACGCAGGCGTCGGGGAACACCGCGAACAGCGCCTCCATATGCGTGATGTGGCCGGGGTTCTTCAGCAGCCAGCGCTGTGCGGGCGCGTTGGCGCCGATCAGGCGCACGTTGTCCGCGTAACGGCGGTAGCTCGCGGTCTCGTCGCGCCCCCACCACCAGCGGTCGTAACTCGGCAGGCCCAGCCCGGTCGACGGGTAGTGGCTGAGGAAGCTCTGCGCGAGCAGGTTGAGGCACTCGTCGACCTCGTCGGCCGCCACTTCGTGCGAGACGCGCAGCTCCGGCACGGCCTGCAGGAACGCCTCCTGCGCGAGCACCGCGTTGCGGAACTCGGGCACCTCCGGCCAGCTGGTGCGCGGCGGGCGCGGCATCGGCGTGCCGCACAGCCATTGCTCGAGTCCCTGGAACTGCGGGTCCATCGACAGCAGCTTGTGCAGCGCGGTGGTGCCGGTACGCGGCAGGCCGGTGACGACCAGCGGCGCGCGGATCGTTTGCGCCAGGCAGCGCGGGTGCCGCTTCCAGCCGGCTTCGGAATACGCGCGGCTGACCAGCAGCGCGACGATCGGGCCGGCGATGCGCGGCACGTTGTCGGCGCTGAGCGCGATGTCCTCGACGATCGCCGCGCGCAGCACGCCGAGCGCTTCCTCGAAGCCGCTGCCGAAATCGTGCAGACCGCACGCCGCGCTCGCCTGCGCGCACAGCTCGTCGATGGTCGGGAACCCGATCATGCCCATCGGCGGCTCACCAGCGGCGGCGCAGCTGCGCGCCGAGGCGGCGCGCGCGCAACTGTTCGGCGCGTTGCGCCGGCGTCACCAGCGGGGTGTCCGCCGGCAGATGGTTACGCAGCTCGGCCAGTGGCACCGCCGTCAGCGTGGGCATCGGCAGCGAATCGGCCGCATACCAGCGCCCGATCAGCATCCCGTAGGTGGTGCCCACCGGATCCAGCCAGTTCGGCACGCCCGGGTCCTCCAGCGAGATCACGGCGCGGAAGCGGCCGTCGGCGTCGAGGCGCGCCTGGTGGCCGTTCAGACTGCTCTGGCGGTAGACGAACTCGATCGCGTTCCACAGCTCGTCGTTCAGCTGCACGTTCCAGTAACGCTGGCGCGCAGGCAGCGTGGTCTCGAGGATCAGCGCCTGCCCCGGCTCGAGGCGGAACATGCCCTGCCAGTAGACCTGCACCGGCAGGTTGCCGCCGAAGTCCGCCATCTCGAGGCGGTTGATCAGGCCGCGGCGGATCACGTCGTTCTGGTAGTTCAGCCACATGCGCGACAGCCGCTCGGTGAACCCGCCGAGCAGCGCACGCAGCTGGCGGTCGATCGTCGCGATACCGAGTCGCGGTTTCAGCGGATCGCCGCCGATGCGTTCGATCGCGAGCCGTGCGGCGTGTTCGCCGGCCCAGTCGTAGGAGCGCTGGCGCACCATGATGAACTCGGCCTCCGGATGCAGCGGCAGCCAGTCGCCGGTGTGGCCGGCGGGACGCTCGGCGCTGAAGATGACGTCGATCGCGCCGTCGGGTCCGAGCGTCAGCTCGTCGGCGTCGTGGTAGCTGAAGTTCTTCCCCGGGCCCTCGCCCATCCCCATCATGTTGGCGCCGACCGAGAAGGTCAGCAGCTTCACGGTGCCGCGCTGGCCACTCACGCGGTACGCGGCGTCGCCGCGCACCGGCGCCAGCAGGTAGGTGTCGTCGGGGTTGGGCTGCAGCAGGTAGACCGAGTTCAGGAACGGTGCCCAGTCCGGATGATCGGCGTCGGACTGGAAATACAGGAAGTAGCCGAGCGAGAGGTTCATCAGGAACTGGCGGTACTGCTCGGCGCGCAGCTGCTCGCTGTGCGGATCGACCGTCAGTTCGAGCAGGCGTTCCGCGGGTTTGAGCAGATCGACGTAATCGGCCCACGGCAGCAGGTGTGCGCTCATCGTTCAGGTTCCCCCGACCGGTTTGTTATCGTGTCCGGGCGTAGTGTATGCGAAAGCCACGGTGCGCCACACGACGCCCGAGGATCAGCCGCACGGCCGACAACCGGACATTCGTTCGCGCAGGTCCGGGCTGTGGCCGGACATTTGTTCGCGCAGGTCCGGGCTGTGCCTGGACGTTTGTTCGCGTAGGTCCGGGCTGTGCCCGGACGTTTGTTCGGCCACAGGCCGAACCTACGAAACATCAGCAGCTCGGGCAGGGCTCGGTCGGCAGCCCGCGCGCCAGCCAGCCGGGTCCGGCCGAGCTGCCCGCCATGCCCTCGGCGACGTTGTAGACCTGCGTGAAACCGCTGCGCTCGAGCAGCCGTTCGGCCAGCGCCGATCGCCTCCCGGTGCGGCAGATCAGTGCCACCGGCCGGCTGCGGTCACCGCCGAGCAGCGCCGCCACCTCGGCGACGAAACCGCTCTCACCCTGCGGATGTTCGGTCACGCTGATGCGCGCCGCGCCGGGCGCGACCCCGGTCTGTTTCCATTCGGCCGGCGTGCGCACGTCGACCAGCACCATGCGCTGCTCGTGCGCTGCCTGCAGCGCTTCCCCGGCGTCGATGTCGGCGGCCTGCACCGCCCCACCCAGCGTCAGCACCAGCACCGGTGCCAGCAGGAACGATCGTGTGTTCATCGGAATTCCTCCCGTACTGCCGCGCGCGTGCTTTTCCCCGGCGGCGCGCGGACCTATGATGCGCCGGTTTGCATAGCCGTTTCAAACCCGGACAGCGGAGACATCCTGGCCCCATGACCGACTACACGAAGATCCTGCTCGACGAATCCGAGCTGCCGACGCGCTGGTACAACATCGTCGCCGACCTGCCCGCGCCGCCCCCGCCGCCGCTGCATCCGGGCACGCTGCAACCGGCGACCGCGGAGGATTTCGCACCGCTGTTCCCGCGCGCGCTGATCGAGCAGGAAATGAGCACGGAGCGCTACATCGACATCCCGGGCGAGGTGCTCGACGTCTACCGCCTGTGGCGCCCCAGCCCGCTGTTCCGCGCCCGGCGCCTCGAGAAACTGCTCGATACGCCGGCGAAGATCTTCTACAAGTACGAAGGCGTGAGCCCGGCCGGATCGCACAAGCCGAACACCGCGGTGCCGCAGGTCTGGTACAACGCGCAGGAAGGCATCCGCAAGCTGACCACCGAGACCGGCGCCGGCCAATGGGGCAGTTCGCTCGCGTTCGCGTGCGCGCAGTTCGGGCTCGAGTGCGAGATCTGGCAGGTCGCCGCCTCGTACCGCAGCAAGCCGTACCGGCGCACGATGATGGAGATCTGGGGCGGCAAGGTGCACCCCAGCCCCTCGACCGTGACCGAGTTCGGCCGCTCGCTGCTCGCGCAGGATCCGGATCATCCGGGATCGCTGGGCATCGCGATCTCCGAGGCCGTCAGCCAGGCCGTCACCGACCCGCTCACACGCTACGCGCTCGGCAGCGTGCTGAACCACGTACTGTTGCACCAGACGATCATCGGCGAGGAAACGCTGCTGCAGCTCGCGAAGGTCGGCGAGACGCCGGACGTGCTGGTCGGCTGTACCGGCGGCGGTTCGAACTTCGGCGGTCTGGCGTTCCCGTTCCTGCGCGAGAAGCTCGCCGGACGCATGAACCCGGTGATCCGCTGCGTGGAGCCCACCGCCTGTCCCACGCTGACGCGCGGGCAGTACCGCTACGATTTCGGCGACACGGCGGGCCTCACGCCGCTGATGAAAATGCACACGCTGGGGCACGCATTCATCCCCGAACCGATCCACGCCGGCGGACTGCGCTACCACGGCATGGCGCCGCTGGTCTCGCACGTGCTGGAGCTGGGGCTGGTCGAGGCGATCGCGATCCCGCAGACCGAGTGCTTCGAGGGCGCGATCCGCTTCGCGCGCAGCGAGGGTATCGTGCCGGCGCCGGAACCCACGCACGCGATCGCCGCGGCGATCCGCGAAGCCATTGCCTGCCGCGAGAGCGGCGAGCCGAAGGTGATCCTGACCGCGCTGTGCGGGCACGGACACCTCGACCTGGCGTCGTACGACAAGTTCCTGAGCGGCGGCATGCAGGACCTGGAACTCACGGACGCCATGCTCGCCGATGCGATGCGCGGGGTGCCGGAGATCGGTTAAACCTGTCCCGGTTGTCCGACCCGGGTAATGACGACAGCACGGTTGTGCAGACCACAACGTAAGGCAGCCTGACGGATTGCGGTGCCGCGCCCGTCTGTGTTTAACTGAAATCCACCGAGATCAACCTACCACCCGGTTCCTGATGGAGCGGCAATGATCGCCACCAGCACCGCATCTGCCACGGACGCCGAGGCGGCTGCGGGTCGCTGGGACCAGGAACTGGACGTGCTCGTGGTCGGTTCCGGCAACGGCGGGCTGACCGCCGCGCTGTGCTGTCACGACATGGGCGCGCAGCAGGTGCTGGTGATCGAGAAGGGCGAGCGCTTCGGCGGGACCAGTGCGCGTTCCGGCGGCGGCATCTGGATCCCCTGCAATGACCATGCGCTGGCGGCCGGTGCGGCTGACTCGCTCGCGGAGGCGCGCGCCTATCTCGATGCGGTAATCCCGCGCGAAGCGGTGGCTCCCGGGATGCTCGATGCCTACCTGCAGTCCGGCCCGGAGATGCTGCGCTTCCTGACCGAGCGGACCCGGGTCAGGTACCGCTCGCTCGGCATGTATCCGGACTACTTCTCGGATGCCCCGGGGGCGAAGACGGGGCATCGCGCGCTGGAGCCGGAACCGTTCCTGCTCGATGAACTCGGCGACGAATGGCGGGAACTGATGCCCACGCACCCCGGCATGTCGATGCAGGGAGTCATCGGGATCACGATGGCCGAGGCGCACGCGTTCATGGCGGGGCTGCCGGGCTGGAAGCGCATGGCGGCGCGCTTGCTCGCCACGTACCTCACCGACTTTCCGTGGCGGTTCGGCACGCGCACGGACCGCCGCCTCACCTGCGGCAGCGCCGGTGTGGCGCGGTTGCGCGCGTCGATGCGCGACCGCAACCTGCCGTTGTGGCTGCGCACGCGACTGGTGCGGCTGATCGCTGCGGATGGCCGGGTGGAGGGTGCCATCGTCGAGCGCGACGGGAAAACACTCGCGATCCGCGCCCGCAAGGCCGTGATCCTCGCCGCCGGGGGGTTCGCGAAGAACCAGGCGATGCGCGAGCAGTATCTGCCGGCTCCGACCAGCAGCGCGTGGAGCGCCGCGGTCGACACCGACACCGGTGACGCCATCCGCGCCGCCGGGGAAATCGGCGCCCGCCTGCGGCGCATGGACAGCGCGTGGTGGGTGCCGACCTTCGTCCCGCCGGGCGAGTTGCCGCATCTCGCCGTCGTGGAACGCTCGCTGCCCGGGTCCTGCGTGGTGAACCGACGGGGGCAGCGGCTGGCCAACGAGGCCCAGAACTACATGAGCTTCGTGCTCGCCGCGCAGGCGCGCCACTCGGCCGGGGATCCCTCGTCCCCGGCGTACCTGGTCTTCGACGCACGCTTCCGGCGCCAGTACGTGAACGGTCCGCTGCTGCGTCGCGGTCTGCGGCCCGACTGCGTGCTGCCGCGGGCGTATTTCAGCTCGAAGTTCCTGGTCAAGGCGCGCACCCTGGATGCGCTGGCGGCCGGCGCCGGCATCGATCGCGACGGGCTGCTCGCCACCGTGGCACGCATGAACGAGTACGCGGGGACCGGCAAGGACCTCGAGTTCCGGCGTGGCGACACCACCTACGACCGCCACTACGGCGATCCGCGCGTCCAGCCGAACCCCTGTCTGGGACGCATCGACGAGCCGCCCTTCTACGCGATGCGCATGGAACTCGGGGACGTCGGCACCAGCGGCGGCCTGGACACCGACCACGACGCCCGCGTGCGCGACGGCGACGGACACCCGATTCCAGGCCTGTACGCCATCGGCAATACGGCCACGGGGGTCCTGGTCACCTACCCGGGACCGGGATCGAGCATCGGTCCGCCGATGACCTTCGCCTATCGCGCGGCCCGGCATATCTGCACCGCGCCACCCCCGGCCCGGCAGATCGAACAGGAGCACTGCCCGTGATCGATGCCAGCGACGAGTATTTCCACCCGGACGCGGCCACCATTCCGGACGCCCTGTTCGGCGACACGGCCTGGTTCAGCGTCATGGACCGGCAGGCCGGCATCTTCGGCGTCGTGCAGCTGTTCTTTTCGAATCACGGCTACGCCCGCTGGGCCTCGCTGTTCCAGATCGACGGCACGCTGCAGTACTGGGGCAACAAGCAGGCGTTCGGTGGTGAACCCGCCCGCGGGCCGTGGACCGACGGGCGCATGCGTTACGAGGTCATCCGGCCACTCGAGGAATTCCGCGTCACCTTCGACGGGCCGCTGTATGCCTACGACCTCGCCTTCAGCGCACGCTATCCCGCGTTTGCCTACGAGCACGGCGCCGAGCCGACCGGGCTGACCGCCCCCAGCGAGTATTTCTCGATGGTGTGGGGCGGGCACTTCGAACAGGCCATGGACTGTCGTGGCCACTTCGAACTGCGCGGCGGGCCGCACCGCGGGCAGATCCGCCCGATCGACTGCCGTTCCCATCGCGAACGTTCGTGGATGCACAACTTCCACGAGGAGAAGGAGTGGGAACGCTCCACCGAGCCGACGTTTCCCGGCCACTACTGGCTGATCCTCCACCTGCCCGACGCGCAGGTCTGTGCCCTGGGCTCGCCACGCGGGAGCAAGCTCGGCATGCCGGCGGTCGGTGTGGTGTCCGACGCGCGCGGGGCGACTGCGCTGCGCAGCATCGGCGCGGAAGTGATCCTCGCCGAAGACGGCCAACGCGCCACCGGCCTGCGCTTCGAGCTGGGACTGCCGGACGGGCGGATCCTGCGTGCCGCGACCACCCGCAAGCATGGCGAGGTCAAGCTGTGGTACCGGGGTGACAACTGCCTGGACAACCCGGTCGACTGCTACGAGGCCTTCTTCGACTTCGAGCTCGACGATGGCCGCCAGGCGTACGGCGTGTGCGAATACTCGATCCATCCCGCGCGCGGGCGCTGGCTGAGCTGAGGAGCAGCAACGATGCAATTGACCGGCAAGGTAGCGGTGGTGACGGGCGGCGGCAGCGGGCTGGGGCGCGTGCTGGCCGCGACGCTGGCCGGCGCCGGCGCGAGCGTGGCGATCACCGGCCGGCACCTCGCGCCGCTGGAGGCGGTCGCCGGCGAGCTGCGCCGGCAGGGCGGCACGGTGCTGCCGCTGGCCTGCGACGTGCGGTCGATGCAGCAGGTGGAAGCCACGGTGGCGGCAGTCGAACGCTGGCAGGGCAGCGTGGACATCCTGGTGAACAACGCCGCGATCTTCCCGCCCGGGCTGGCGGCGCTCGTCGACGAGGAAGAGTGGGTGAGCGTGATCGATACGAACGTCAACGGCGCATTCCGCATGGCGCGCACCTGCCTGCCGGGGATGATCGGCAAGCGCTGGGGACGGGTCATCAACGTGGTGTCGCCGTCCGGGGAGATCGGCATGGCCACGGTGCCGGCCTACGGCACCTCGAAGGGCGCCCTGATGGCGTTCACCCGCCACCTGGCGGCGGAGGTGGGGCGCTTCGGCATCACGGTGAACGGACTCTGCCCCGGCGTGGTGGCGACGGAAAAGTTCGTCGATACCTTCACCGGGGACGTCCCTGCCGCAGCCGGCGCGGCGATGGCGATCGGCCGGGCCAACACGCTGGAGGACTTCGCGGGCCCGCTGCTGCTGCTCGCCTCGCCGGCCAGCGCAGGCATGACCGGCAGCACGCTCTACGTCGATGGCGGGATAACGCACTGCGCGCCCCTGCCACCGCCGCACGTGGCGCTGATCGAACAGGCTCTCGGGTCGACGTCGTGAGCGGTGCGCGGCGGCCGCTGCCGATGAGCTTCCGCCGGCGCATGCCGGCGGCGGTGCTGCTGCTGATGGCCGTGGCCGGCTGCGGGCCGAGTGACGTGGATTTCTCCGGGCCGGTGGCCGGCTGGCCCGAATACGGGGGCGACAAGGGCGGTTTGCGCTACTCGCCGCTGACCCAGATCGACACCGCCAACGTCGCGGCACTCGAGGTCGCCTGGACGTTTCGCCATGGCGACTACAGCAACGGCAGCCCGACGGAAACCAAGACCAGCTTCAATGCGACGCCGATCCTGGTCGGCGACCAGCTGGTGTTCTGCACCGGCCTGAACCGGGTGATCGCGGTGGACGCCGAGCGCGGCACCGAGCGCTGGAGCTTCGACCCGCAGCAGCGCAACCGCACGCTGGAAGGCACCCCGTCCACGCGCGTCTGTCGTGGCGTTGCCGCGTGGAGCGCCGGCGAAGCGGCGCCGGCCACCGCCGCCTGCACCACGCGCATCTTCACCGGCACCATGGATTCCGAACTGATCGCCCTCGACGCGCGTACCGGCCAGCCGTGCCGGGACTTCGGCGACGGCGGTCGCGTGAATCTGCGCCAGGGCATCGGCCCGGCGCCAGCGTGGGAAAGCTACCCGACTTCGCCCCCCGTCGTCGTGCGCGACGTGGTCGTGATCGGCGGGCTGGTGGCCGACAACCTGCGCACCGATGCGCCGAGCGGCGTGGTGCGCGGCTACGACGTACGGACCGGGGCGCTGCGCTGGGCCTGGGATCCGGTGCCTCCGGGCTGGGCCGCGCGCCACACCCCGCCACCGCCCGGACACTATCAGCCGGGCACGCCGAACGTGTGGTCGATCATGTCGGGCGACGAGCAGCGCGGCCTGGTGTTCGTACCGACCGGCAACGCGGCACCGGATCTGTTCGGGGGCCAGCGCCACGGCCTGGATTACTACGCGAGCTCCACGGTCGCCCTGGACGCGGCGACCGGCCAGGTCGCCTGGCACTTCCAGACCGTGCACCACGACGTGTGGGACTACGATGTGGGCTCGCAACCCGTGCTGTTCCAGCTCGAGGGGGTCGGCAACGGCGCCCCCGCGCTGGCGCAGGCCACCAAGACCGGACACCTGTTCCTGCTGCACCGGGAGACCGGCCAGCCGCTCTACCCGGTCGAGGAGCGGCCGGTGCCGCAGAGCGATGTGCCTGGCGAGACGCTGGCAGCGACCCAGCCGTTTCCCACCCACCCGGCGCCGCTGCACCCCACCACGTTGCGGCCGGAGGACGCCTTCGGCTTCACCCCGTTCGATCGTGCCGACTGCGCAGCGCAGATCCGGCGTTACCGTTACGAGGGCGTATTCACGCCCCCCTCGCTGGAAGGCACGATCCAGTACCCATCGAGTGCCGGCGGCGCGAACTGGGGCAGCGTCGCGATCGATCCGGTGAGCCGCACCCTGTTCCTGAACCAGACGCACATCGCGCAGGTGGTGTGGCTGTTGCCGCGCGAGGGTTACGACGCCGCGGCAGGCACGCCCGGAGGGTCGCTGAGCGAATACTATCCGCAGCATGGCACGCCGTACGGTGTGCGCCGCACGGTGCTGATGTCGACGTGGGGCGCACCCTGTGTTCCCGCGCCGTGGGGAACGCTCACGGCCGTCGATCTGGTATCCGGGCAGGTCCGCTGGCGGAGCACGCTCGGCAGCACGCGCGACGTGGCGCCGTTCCCGCTCTGGCTCGGGCTCGGGGTGCCGAACCTGGGTGGCTCGATCGTCACCGCCGGTGGACTCGTGTTCATCGGCGCGACCACGGACAAGTTCATCCGGGCCTTCGATGCGCGGACCGGCGACGAACTGTGGCGGCATCGACTCCCCTACACCGCGAATGCCACACCGCTCACCTACCGCCTGCGCCCGGACAGCCGGCAGTTCGTGGTGATCGCCGCCGGCGGCCACGCCTGGTCCGAGTCCGGCGATGCCCTGATGGCGTTCGCGTTGCCCTGAGAAGCAGGCTCCGGAGCGCGGACCGGGCCGCTACCGGCAGTGGCGGATCACGTCCTCGGCGAAGCGGTCCAGGTAACGCTTCTTCTGGTCGACGCTCGAGCGTTCGCCGAGCAGGTAGCGGAACGGATAGCTCAGCCCGACCCCCATGCCCAGTGCGCCGAAGCGCTGCAATTCGGCCACGTCCAGCGACGTGCCGAGGCCGACCACCGTTTCGAACGGCAACGCGTCCCGCCCGGCCTCGCGCCGCAGCCGCGTGAGTTCGGCGAGGATGCCGGGCACCGCTTCCGGCGCGTTGCCGGCGCTGATCCAGCCGTCGCCGAGGCGGGCCGCACGCCGCAGCGCCGCGCTGCTGTTGCCGCCGATGTAGACCGGGACTGCCGCGGGCGGCGCCGGCGCGATCTGCAGCGGCGGGAAATCGAAGTGCGTGCCGTGGTGTTCGACCATGCCGCCGGTCCACAACCGCCGCAGCACGCCGATCATCTCGTCGCACCGCGCGGCGCGGGTTGCGAAGTCGACGCCGTAGACGTCGAATTCCTCCTTCATCCAGCCCAGACCGGCGCCGAGCACGAGCCGGCCGCTGCTGAGGATCGCCAGTGTGCCGGTGGCGCGCGCCACCTCGAACACGTTGCGCAACGGCAGCACGTAGACGCCCACCGCGAGCCGGATCGTACGGGTGGCGGCGGCGAGCGCGCCGATGCTCGCCCAGCAGTCCGGGACGAAGCCGTCGGGGGCCTGCGGCGGGCTGCCGTCCGCCGAATACGGGTAGCGGGAGCGGATATCGCGCGGGTATACGCCGTGATCGCTGAGCATCAGGCCGTCGAAGCCCACCTGCTCCGCATGGGCGGCTACCGCGAGCATCTGCTCGGGCTCCATCCAGGTGATGGCCTGCCAGAATTTCATTTCCCCTCCGGGGAGCGCCGCTGCGGCGCCCCGTTGCGCTGCGCGTCGGCCCCGAACCCGACCGGTACGCGCACCAGTTCGCGCACGCCGTTGTCGATGCGCCCGTCGCGCACCGGCCAGCGAACGAAGTAGAGCCAGGTGCGCGCGTCGACGGTGTCGAAGTTGCGCGCGGGGCTGTCGGTATCGAGGAAGGCATAGTACGAGGTGGGCGCCGGATCCCCGGGGCGCCATTGCGAATGGCGCACGAACGGCGCGACGCGCTCCGGCCGTGACCAGTGCAGCAGGTCGGGCGAGCGCAGCAGCACCACGTCCCCGCGCTGCTGCCCCAGCGCGAGGAACTCGCCGTGGTGCGTGCTGTAGACCACGCTCCAGAGGTCGAGCGGCGTCACCGTCGCGCAGACTCGCGCGCCCGGACGCTCCGGTTGCGTGTACGGGTCCGTGAAGCGCGCGGCGAAACCCTTGCCGTCCCAGGCGCGCCACGTCGACGGGTCCAGGTTCTCGCCGCGCAGCACGCACATCCCCTTGGACTGGCTGCCGACGGCGGCCTTCACGCCGACCAGCGCGTAATAGCGGCCGTCATGCGGGTTGCGCACGATCTGCGTCGGCGAGGCGATCCCGATCCGCCCGTTCAGCGGCCGGTAGCGTTGCGGCAGCGCGGCGAGCAGGTTGCGCGGGGCCGGGTGCTGGCGGAACGTCATGCCGCCGTCGTCGGACCAGGCCCAGGTTGCCGATGCCCACCAGCACTGCAGGTGCGCGCGCCCCCCGCGACCGGGGGCCGGGCACACGCCGCCCTGCTCCCAGCCGTGGTATTCGTTGTGGATCAGCGCCAGCACGTGGCGGCCGTCCTCGCTGTACAGCGCACGGATCCACTGCCAGTTGTCGTAACTGGCCGGGTCGGGGTTGCGCGCCACCGGCAGCAACGGTCGGCAGACGCGCTCCACCGCATCGGGTGACTCGCCCTCGAACGCGAGATTGGTCGAGTTGCCGGCCATCAGCACCACGCGGCCGTCGGCGCGGCGGAACGCGATCGCCGCGCCGTCGGGGACGTCGTGCAGGCCGCGCGCGCGGCAGCTGTCGTGGCGCGAGTCGAACACCGTCTGCGCCGGCCCGCTCAGGTGCAGCGGCGCGTCGGGATACAGCGTGATGGTGTCCGGCGCGGCGGAACGCAGGGACTGCGCGCGTGCGCCGGCGGCGACCAGGACGGCCGCGAGCAGGACCGGTGCCGCTCGCCGCCAGTCCATCGTTCGCTTCAGCCGTAGACCGGGAAGCGGCGGCAGATCTCGAGCACCTTCGCGCGCACCTCGGCGATCACGCGTTCGCTGCTGCCGTCTTCCAGCGAGGCCAGCACATCGCACATCCAGTGCGTGAGCTCGACCGTCTCGGCGATGCCGAAGCCGCGGGTCGTGATCGCCGGCGTGCCCACGCGCAGACCGCTGGTCACCGCCGGCGGGCGCGGGTCGTTCGGCACCGCGTTCTTGTTGACCGTGATGTTCGCCTCGCCGAGCGCCTCGTCGGCGTCCTTGCCGGTGTAGGGCTTGCCGATCAGGTTCACCAGCATCAGGTGGTTGTCGGTGCCGCCGGAGACGATGTCGATGCCGCGCTCGATGAAGGTGCCCGCCATCGCGCGCGCGTTGTCCACGACCTGCTGCTGGTAGACGCGGAACCCGGGCTCCAGCGCCTCCTTGAAGCTCACCGCCTTGGCCGCGATCACGTGCATCAGCGGGCCGCCCTGGCCGCCAGGGAACACCGCGGAGTTGATCTTCTTCGCGATCTCCTCGTTGCCGCGCGCGAGGATCATGCCGCCGCGCGGACCGCGCAGCGTCTTGTGGGTGGTGGTGGTCACGACGTCGGCGTGCGGCACCGGGTTCGGATACAGTCCGGCGGCGACCAGGCCCGCGACGTGCGCCATGTCGACCAGCAGGTAGGCGCCGACCTGGTCGGCGATGGCGCGGAAGCGCGCCCAGTCCATCACCCGCGAGTAGGCGGAGAAACCGGCCACGATCATGCGCGGGCGGTGCTCGAGCGCGAGCCGCTCGACCTCGGCGAAGTCCACCTCGCCGGTGGCCGGATCCAGCCCGTACTGCACCGCGTGGTAGAGCTTGCCGGAGAAGTTCGGCTTGGCGCCGTGCGTCAGGTGCCCGCCGTGCGCCAGGCTCATGCCGAGCACGGTGTCGCCCGGCTGGCACAGTGCGAGATACACCGCGTTGTTGGCCTGCGAGCCCGAATGCGGCTGCACGTTCGCGAAGTCGGCGCCGAACAGCTGCTTCGCCCGCGCGATCGCCAGTTCCTCGGCGCGGTCGACGAACTCGCAGCCGCCGTAGTAGCGCTTGTGCGGGTAGCCCTCGGCGTACTTGTTGGTGAGCACGCTGCCCTGCAGCTGCATCACGCGCGGGCTGCAGTAGTTCTCCGAAGCGATCAGCTCGAGGTGCTCTTCCTGCCGCCGCTCCTCGTGGCGGATCGCCTCCCAGAGATCGGGATCGTAGTCGGCGACGCTGAGATTGCGGTCGAACATGGCGCTTCCCTCCGGGGCAAAGTGGCTGCGATGGCCGGAAAAGCCGCGCATTCTACCCGATCGGGCCCGCTCCGCGGCAGGGCTCAGAAGCCGAACAATTCCCCCAGCACCGAGCCGATGTCGACATCGATCAGCCGGTAGCCCGCGGGCACCTCGAACAGCGCAGCCTGCTGGGGCCCCACCCGCAGCTCGCGCAGCTCGAGCTCGATCAGGCGCGTGCGCCCGGAGCGGTCGGTGACCGGAAAGCGGCTCTTCACGTGCACGCCGGCCGCGTTCTGCCAGAAATGCCCCTCGTGGCGTGCGCCGCCGCGGGTCTGGAACACGGCACGGTACTTCATCGCGCTCCGGCCGCCGACGAGTTCCTCGCCGAGCGGCTCGCTGGCGACGATGCGCACGTTCGCCGGCGTGTCCATGCGCGAGACATCGGCCTCGGCGTAGACCATCATCAGCGGCATCAGCTGCCAGGCGACGTTGCGGTCGTTGCGCACGATCAGCGTGAGCTCCACGCCGCCGACCTCGGCGACGATGCGTTCGCCGAGGCGGCTGTGGTTCACGCGGGTCGGGAATTCGCGCCCGTCGATGCGCACGATGCGCGCGGCCGACCACGAGACCTCGTCGAGCAGCGCGTGCGCCGGGGCGGTCGCCAGGGCGCACAGCAGCAACAGGAACATCGGCAGGCGGAACGCAGGCATCGGCACCTCCGGTGCGGCGGGATCGACGGCGACGAGTATACGGGCGCGTTTGCCAAGCGCACGCGGCTGGGGTAATTTCGCCGCCCTCCTTACCTCTATCCCCAGCGGGCGGACGCGACGATGGCGCAATACGTGTACACGATGAACCGGGTCGGCAAGGTGGTGCCGCCGAAGCGCGAGATCCTGAAGGACATCTCGCTGTCGTTCTTCCCGGGCGCGAAGATCGGCGTGCTCGGGGTGAACGGCTCGGGCAAGTCGACGCTGCTGCGCATCATGGCCGGGGTCGATACCGACATCATCGGCGAGGCGCGCCCGCAGCCCGGGATCAAGATCGGCTACCTGCCGCAGGAGCCCGAACTCGACGCGGCCCGCAGCGTGCGTGAGGAGGTCGAGGCGGGCCTCGGCGAAATCATGGAGGCGCGGCAGAAGCTCGAGGAGATCTACGCGGCCTACGCGGAACCGGACGCGGATTTCGACAAGCTGGCCGAGCAACAGGCGAGGTACGAGGCGATCATCGCCGCCGCCGGCACCGATTCCGAGACGCAGATGGAAATCGCGGCCGACGCGCTGCGCCTGCCCGCGTGGGACGCGGTGATCGGCAAGCTGTCGGGCGGCGAGAAGCGCCGCGTGGCGCTGTGCAAGCTGCTGCTGTCGAAGCCCGACATGCTGCTGCTCGACGAACCGACCAACCACCTCGACGCCGAGTCGGTCGAATGGCTGGAGCAGTTCCTGCAACGCTTCCCGGGCACGGTGGTCGCGATCACGCACGACCGCTACTTCCTCGACAACGCCGCCGAGTGGATCCTCGAACTCGACCGCGGCCACGGCATCCCGTGGAAGGGCAACTACACCTCGTGGCTGGAGCAGAAGGAGGCGCGCCTCGAGCAGGAGGCGAAGTCCGAGGCCGCGCGCATCAAGACCATGAAGCAGGAACTCGAGTGGGTGCGCAGCAACCCCAAGGCCCGCCAGGCGAAGAGCAAGGCGCGCCTGAACCGCTTCGAGGAACTGGCGAACGTCGACTACCAGAAGCGCAACGAGACGCAGGAGATCTTCATTCCGCCGGGCGAGCGCCTCGGCGAACTGGTGATCGAGTTCGACCAGGTCTCCAAGGCCTTCGGCGACCGCCTGCTGATGGACAGCCTGAGTTTCAGCGTGCCGCAGGGCGCGATCGTGGGCATCATCGGCCCCAACGGCGCCGGCAAGTCGACGCTGTTCCGCATGATTATGGGCGGCGAGCAGCCCGACGGCGGCGCGATCCGCATCGGGCCGACCGTCAAGCTCGCCTCGGTGGACCAGTCGCGCGAGGGACTCGCGAACGACAGGAGCGTGTTCGAGGCGATCTCGGGCGGCGCCGATATCCTGACCGTGGGCAAGTTCCAGATGCCGAGCCGGGCCTACCTCGGGCGCTTCAACTTCAAGGGCGCCGACCAGCAGAAGATCGTCGGCAACCTCTCGGGCGGCGAACGCGGCCGACTGCATCTCGCGAAGACGCTGATCGCCGGCGGCAACGTGCTGCTGCTCGACGAACCCTCGAACGACCTCGACGTCGAGACGCTGCGCGCGCTCGAGGATGCGTTGCTCGAGTTCGCCGGTTGCGTGCTCGTGATCAGCCACGACCGCTGGTTCCTCGACCGCATCGCGACCCACATCCTCGCCGCCGAGGGCGACTCGCAGTGGAGCTTCTTCGCGGGCAACTACCAGGAATACGAGGCGGACAAGAAGAAGCGCCTTGGCGAGGAAGGCGCCAAGCCGAAGCGGATCCGCTACAAGCCGATCACACGCTGAAAGCATCGCGTAGGTTCGGCCTGCGGCCGAACATTCGTCGCGCGGCGTGCAACTATGTCCGGGCAAAGCCCGGACCTGCGGGTTCCACGGCATGATCGGGACGGTCGAGATCGAATTCTGAGGTGTCCTCGGCGAGCCCCACCGCACCCTTGACCCCGCCGGTCACGGCCCGGCTGACATGGCACACCACACCGTCGACCTTCGGGTCGCGGTACGACCCGATGCAGATCCTGTCGTTCGGTCCCAGCCACTTGAACACCGTGGACACGCAGCCGACCTCGTCGGCGTGCGCGGCGCCGCAGCCAACGGCCGCGAGCTCGATGGAAACGAGGGCGCGCTGCAGTTTCATGCGGTCGTGGCGTCCTTTCGTGGAGACGCGTTCAGTCCCCATCCGCGAGCGCGCGCGCCTTGCGCAGCGCGGACTCGATCCGCAGTGGATTGAAGCCGTGGATCCGCTGCCCGCCGATCACCGTCACCGGCACGCCGTGCGCACCGGTGGCGTAGAAGGCCTCGCGGGTCTGCTGGCTGGCGGCGATGTTGTGCTCGATGTACTCGATGCCGCGCGCGTGCAGGTACTTGCGCAGCGCCTTGCAGTACGGGCACGAAGGCGTGGTGTAGATCTCTACGAGCGGCGCCGCCGCCTGCCCGCCGGAGTCCACCGTGTGCTCGTGGGCGGACGTGGCGAGCGCCGGCGGACCCGGCAGCGCCAGCGCGAATAGCGCGGCCAGGCAAGCGCCCGCGGCACGCAGCAGCGAACGCGGGCTCATTCGGCCGTCTCTGCCACGCCCCCGACGCCGGCGACCGCCTCCAGCTGGCGCAGAGGCGGCACTTCGCGCACGTGGATCGCCTCGACCCCGGCGCCCTCGAGGATGTCGGAGATCACGACCACCTTGTCGCCGGCGCGAAAGCCCTCGCGCTGCACCAGGATCGCGAACGCGTTGGCCAGTGTCTTCTCCGGGTCGGTGCTGAAGTTGCTGCGGTAGGCGTAGACGCCGCGGTTCAGCGCCAGCAGCCGTCGCGTGCGCGAGTCGTTCGAGAAGGCGTAGATCGTGGCGGTGTGCGGGTGGCAGTTCGTGACGTAGTTCGCCATGCGTCCGCGGCGCGTGATCACGACGATACCCCGCGCGGCAACCAGCTCCGCCAGGTGCACCGCGCTGGCCGCGAGGCTCTGCTTCTGTTCCTCCAGCACCAGGCGGTCGGTGAAGCGCAGCCCGCGGTGCGGCTCGACCGCGCGGCAGATGCGGTCCAGGTACTCGACGCATTTCACCGGGTACTTGCCGATCGTGGTCTCGCCGGAGAGCATCACGGCGTCGGCTTCCTCGTAGACCGCGTTCGCGACGTCGGTGACCTCGGCGCGCGTGGGCACCGGATTCTGGATCATCGACTCGAGCAGGTGGGTCGCGACGATCACGCGTTTGCCGTGCTCCGCACACAGCCGCACGATGCGCCGCTGGATGTTCGGCAGCTCGTAGAAGTTCACTTCGACGCCGAGGTCGCCGCGCGCGACCATGATGCCGTCGGCCTCGCGCACGATCTCCTCCAGGTTGCGCACGCCCTCCTGGTCCTCGATCTTCGCGATGATCTTGATCTTGTTGGCCTTGTCGCCCAGCAGTTCGCGCAACTGGCGCACATCGCTCGCCTCGCGCACGAAGGACAGCGCGATGTAGTCCACCTCCTGCTCGATGCCGAACAGGATGTCGTGGCGGTCCTTCTCGGTGATCGCCGGCAGGTTCACGCGCACGCCCGGCAGGTTCACGTGCCGCTTGCTCTTCAGGAAGCCGCCGTCGACCACGCGGCAGCGCATCACGCGCTCCTGCTTGCTCAGCACCTCGAGGTTGATCAGCCCGTTGTCGACCGTGATGCGGTCGCCCACCGCCACCGCCTCGATGATGTCGGCGTAGTCGATCTGGATCGAGCTCTCCTCGACGTGCTCGGCGCCGCGGACCACGATGGTGATCTCCTGGCCCTCGCGCAGGTTCAGGTCCGCCGACAGGTGCCCGGTGCGGATCTCGGGCCCCTGGGTGTCGAGCATCACCGGCACCGTGTAGCGCACCTTGCGGTTCAGCGTGCGGATCGCCTTGATCACGCGCGCGTGCGACGCGTGGTCGCCGTGCGACATGTTCAGGCGCACCACGTTCATGCCGGCCTCGTACAGGCGCTCGAGCATGGCGTAGGAACCGGTGGCGGGGCCGATGGTGCAGATGATCTTGGTCTTGCGCATGGAACGGGAACGGCTCGGGGTCAATGGCGGGATCATACCAGCAAACCCGCGTTTGCCGCCCTGCGGACGGCGGCGCTACCATCCCCCCGGGTCTGGTGGTCGCGCTGAGCGGGAGTACGTGTGCAATGAGCGATTTCGTTTCGTATTCGCGGATCGAGAACGAACTGGCACCGGGGCTGCGCAACAGCCTCAACCACGCCGAATCGGTGGAGGACGTGAAGAAGTTTTTCGACTACACGGCACGCGAGCTGCTGGACCGGGCGCTCGGCGACGACGCCTCGCTGCAGTACGGCGACGTCGCGCTGGCCGGCGACGGCGAGGGCTTCGCGGTCAGCGAGCGTCTGCGCGGCGACGGCGCCTTCGCGCGCGCGGCGCGCGTCTCGGACCTGAACGCGATCCTCGGGCGCTTCGCGCTCGCCGCCCAGCACCGCCTGCGCCACCTCGCGGGGCACCCGGAACGCACCAACGCGAAGATCCGCGGCCACTGAGCACCGCGCGCCGGCGGCTCAGAGCGCCGCCAGCGCCTCGGCCAGCGAGGCGACGCCGGTCACCTCCATGCCGTCGACCGGCTTGCGGGGCGCGTTGGCGAGCGGGACGATCGCGCGCGTGAAACCGTGCTTGGCCGCCTCGAGCAGGCGTTCGCCGCCGCTCGGCACCGGACGGATCTCCCCGGCCAGCCCGACCTCGCCGAAGGCGACCAGCCCGGCGTCGATGCGCCGGTCACGGTAGCTCGACACGATCGCCAGCAGCAGCGCCAGATCGGCAGCCGTCTCGCCCACCCGCACGCCACCGACCACGTTGGCGAACACGTCCTGGTCACCGAGTTGCATGCCGCCGTGGCGGTGCAGCACCGCCAGCAGCAGCGCCAGCCGGTTCTGGTCCACTCCGATCGCCACCCGGCGCGGATTCGCGCCCAGGCTGTCGTCGACCAGTGCCTGGATCTCGACCAGCAGCGGGCGCGTGCCCTCCCACACCACCATCACCACGCTGCCGGGGGCGATCTCGGCGCCGCGCGACAGGAAGATCGCCGAGGGGTTGCGCACCTCGCGCATGCCGCGGTCGGTCATCGCGAACACGCCGAGTTCGTTCACCGCGCCGAAGCGGTTCTTGCCGGCGCGCAACGAGCGGAAGCGGCTGTCGCCCTCCTCCTCGAGCATGATCGAGCAGTCGATGATGTGCTCGAGCACCTTGGGCCCGGCCAGCGTGCCGTCCTTCGTGACGTGCCCGACCAGGAACAGCGCCGTGCCGGCGGCCTTGGCGAAGCGCGTGAAGCGTGTCGCGCTCTCGCGCACCTGCGACACCCCGCCGGGGGCCGAGGGCACGTCGTCGCAGTGCACCACCTGCACCGAATCGACCACCATCACGCGCGGCGCCACCTGCGCCGCGGCCTCGAGGATCGCCTCGACGCCGGTCTCGGCGAGCGTGCGCAGCCGGTCGGTCGGCAGCCCCAGCCGGTGCGCGCGCAGCGCCACCTGCTGCAGCGACTCCTCGCCGGTCACGTACAGAGCGTCCATCTGCTGCGACAGCGCGCACATCACCTGCAGCAGCAGCGTGCTCTTGCCGGCGCCGGGCTGGCCGCCGATCAGGTTCACCGATCCCGGCACGATGCCGCCGCCGAGCACGCGGTCGAACTCGGTGTAACCGGTGGCGATGCGCGGCACCTCGGCCAGATCGATCTGGTCCAGCGTCTGCAGCGCGGCGACCTTGCCCGCATAGCCGCCGCGGCGCACCGCCGCGCGTGGCGCGGCGGCCTCGACGAACTGCGACAACGTGTTCCAGGCGCCGCAGTCGGGACACTGCCCGGCCCAGCGCGACTGCTCCGAGCCGCAGTCCTGGCACACGTAGACGACTCTGGACTTTGCCACCACCGATCCTTAGGCTTGGCGCCCATTCACACTCCGGCGGCCGATTGTGGCAGGGCAGGCGCCCGGGCACCACGCCCCCGGATCCGGCAATCCCCGGAAACCATTCATGACAGCGACTCTGATCCACGAGCGGGCGCTCGTCGTCTCGCCGACGCTGGCCGCGACGATCGGCCTCGAGGAGGCGGTGATGCTGGCGCTGCTGCACGACGCGGCGCAGTTCGCGCCGCGTCGCGGCCCGTGGTGCGAGCTCGACAAGCAGCAGTTGCTGCAGCTGCTGCCGTTCTGGAGCGAGCGCGACTGCCAGCGCATCAGCGCGAGCCTGCGCGACAAGGGCGTGGTGGCGATCGACTCGCCGCCGCTCGAGCAGTCGCACTGCCTGCGCTTCGCCCTCGATGCGCCGGCGCCGCCGGCACCGGCACCGTGCCGGACGTCGTTCCGCGCGCGCGCACCGGGCAAGGCGCCGCTCGCCACCCGCTGGCAGCCCGACGAGCAGTTGCTGCGCCAGCTCGCGCTGCACGGCATCCCGGAGGAATTCATCCACGGCGAGCTCGAGGACTTCGTGACCTACTGGTGCGAGCGCGGCGAACCCGCGTTCTCGTGGAACGCCAAGTTCCGCTCGCAGGTGATCCGCCACTGGCGCGAGCACGAGGCACGCGACGCGGTGCGGGAACAGGGCCCGCAGCCGATCGGGCCGGACTGGGAGCCGGGGCCCGACGCGCTCGAGATCCTGCAGCGCGCCGGCGTCAGCCGCCACTTCATCGAGGACGCGGTGCCCGAGTTCGTGCTGTACTGGACCGAGCGCGGCGAAGCGGCGCGCACCTGGAATTCGCGTTTCGTGTCGCACGTGAAAAGGCAGTGGGCGCGCTATACCGCGACGATGGAACTCGACAGCGAACCGCGGCGCCTGCCGGCGGAGTGGGAGCCGTCGGCCGACGTCTGGGACATCCTGCACATGGCCAACATCGACGGCGGCTTCGCGCGCTCGCTGCTGCCGGAGTTCCGCATGTTCTGGACCGACTCCGGCGAGGCACACCCCTCGTGGAACAGCAAGTTCCTGCAGCACGTGAAGTATCATTGGGCGCGCAGCCACCGGGCGGCGACCACCGCGGAGCACAGGCATGGAACACGGCAAGGACCTGGCGGAACGGGCACTACACGATCTCGAAGCCTCGTCGAGGACCTCACGGACCGCAGCTGGGCCGACTGAGGCGCGCCGCGACGAGGCGCGCGTCGACGCGATCAACCAGGTGTTCGCGCTGTTCCGCCTGAACTACCACAACCAGTACTACAGCGCCTACGGCGACGCCTCGCAGCTCAGCCAGATCAAGCGCCTGTGGCTCGACAGCCTGGCGCAATTCGACCCGGAGACGATCCTGCTCGGGGCGCGCCGCTGCATCGAGACCTCGGAATACCTGCCCACGCTGGCGCGCATGCTCGAGTGCTGCAACGACGCGCGCATGCGCGCGCAGGGACTGCCCGATGCGCGCACCGCGTACCGCGAGGCCTGCCTGGCGCCGGAGCCGCGCCACGCGCAGCGCTGGAGCCACCCGGCGGTCTATCACGCCGGCCGCGAGACCGGCTGGTTCCTGCTCGCCTCGACGCCGGAGACCAAGGCCCTCCCGCTGTTCGAGCGCAACTACCGCGCCGTCTGCGAACGGCTGGCCGGCGGCGAGGTGCTCGAACTCCCGGCCCCGCCCGCCGACGCAGCCCGCGCGCCGGCGCCGCTGTCGCCCGAGGAACAGCGGCGCCAGCTGGAGGAACTGCGGCGGCAGACCGGGATCGGTTGAGCCGCGTCAGCCTGCCATGCGCTTGCCCGCCGCCGTCTCGAAGTACCACTCGCCCGCATGGTTGGTGCGGATGCGGTAGCCGCCCTCGTGCAGGCGGTGGTGGTGCGCTGTGCGTGGTCGACGAGTTCCTGCTCGAGCTCGTCCAGCGAACGGCGGGGAAGTCTGAACAGCGCGGTCATCGGAAGCTCCTTTTCGCGAGGGCGCGACAACTGTTTAAACGTACAGTATTTTATCGGCGCAGTTCGATCGCGGGAAGGAACGTGTGGTTACAAGAGACGCCGTTGAAATTCCATTCGAGTCGCGTTCCTCGCCGAGTCGACATGGCAAGTACGGCAGAAACCTTGTCGCCCACCCGGGTCATGGGGACGCGATCAATTTCTCGAGACAAACGATCGCTCGACTTAGACTGTCGGAGACAGCGGCGGCCTCTGCTGGTCGCCATGGCCCGGAGACAAACTCGATGAGACGCGATGTGTATGCCGGCCCTACATCGCGACCGCTGCCTTCACGCGGAACCATATCGGCGCGGATTCTCGTGCGACGAGAGCCGCGCGCGAGGTTCACGAGTGCCTGCTTCGGATCGGAAATGCTGTCGGGTTCAACCGGCACCTTGCCACGCGACACGCCGAGAAACTCCGCGAGCGCGACAGCATCCGCAATCAACCACGCTTCGACCGCTCGCACCACGACGCGAAAGCATAGTCGCGGCGCAGGTGCGGGAATCCATGCCGCGCGCAGCGGCAGTGCGCAATCCTCGTCGCGGTCCAGATCCACCAGCACGAGCCACGGTGCGTGCCGCGCAGCGTTGTTGAACCCCGGTATCCGCTTCCTGAGCTGCGCCTTGCCGCCACACGGATATATTGCTCCGGGCTCCGCGCCGGCGTGCCTGATCAGACGTTGCGCTACCGCTTCGTCCACCAGTCCCTCGACGGCTGCCGCGACAGTGATGGCCGACCCCACGCTAGGGCTCTCCGAACAGCGAGAGTTGCGCCGCTTGCGCCGGTCGTGTGCGGGGAACCACGATGTCCGCCAGAGTCAGCCCTCCCTGCAGGAGGTCACGGATTTCCTGATGCGCGCCCGCCGTGCTGACCTCGGTCCCCTCGGCTCCCGGCCGCAGCAACAGCACTTCGTCCAAACCTATGCCCTCGTCCCGCAACAACTCCGGCGAATGCGTACTGATGAAGATCTGGCGCCCGGTGCGCCGCTGTACCCGCGCGAGCATCTGAGGCAGGACGCGAACGATCTCGGGATGCAGGGAAAGCTCCGGCTCTTCGAGCAACAACGGCCCGTCCTTGTCCAGCGTTACCCACAGCAACCCCATAAGACGCAGGGTGCCATCGGAGAACTGCTCCTCGGTCTGCCACGCCCCCTGCGGACGCCAGTGCCGGTATTTTCCGCGCACGTGCGGCGTGCCGCGCACGTCCCGCCACAGTTCGATTTCCTCCAGTTGCGGCACGGCAACCCGCAGTGCCTCCTGGATTCGGCGCAGCCGCGCCTTCTGCGTCTTCTCCGGAGTCGTGGCGACTTGCTCCAGGAAATCACCGCCGAAGGGGTCGTTCGCCCGCCCCACGGAACGGTCCGGCTCGCGGATGAGTTGCGGCACGATGTGCAGGTAGCGGATCGACGCGAAGAACGCCGCGACTTCGCGGAAGTCCCGGTTGACGTTGACCTGCTCGAGATGCGTCTGCGTCAGCTGCTGTGGATCGGTGTCGTCGTCTTCGCTCGGGCGGTTCAGCAACACCTCGCCATTTCGACGAACCTTCTCCTTTCGCACCAGAGGTCGGCGCTGATTGTCCTGATTGAATGCCAGTTCGTATTCCCATTGTCGCCGGTTGCTCTCATCCTCCAGCGTCACGGCGATTTCCACATCCGGATTACGGCGCGCTGCCAAGCAGCGAATCGCCGATACCGCTGAACGCCGGGCAACCGCCTCCTGGAACCCGCCACCGAGCGAGGCGAGATCCCGAAGAAATCGGAACGCGTCGAGGAAATTCGACTTGCCCGAGGCATTCGGCCCGACCAGGAACAACCGGTCGGGGATGTCCGCGCTCACCTGCGCGAAGTTCTTCCAGTTCTGCAACCTGAGGCTGCGAAATCGGAGATTCATCGGCTTTACCTGCTGCTCATTGCTTATGCCGCCGGGTTCTCGACGTGCCCCGTCGTTGAACCGACCTCCTCGCGGATCGGCTTCGCGGGCATCATGCCACGATGCCGCGGAATTCATTCGCGCGCAGCGAGCGCGAATCACGGCAATGGTAGAGCTTCATGCGCAATCCTCCCGCGCCGTAGCCGCCGCCCGCGGCCTGATCGCGCCGAGCGCCATGTCGACCAGCACGTCGAGGAACGCCGGCTGCGCCAGGCGCGCGGGATCGTCCTCGAGTGCGGCGCGTACCACCGCGCGCAGCCCCATCCCCAGCGCGTAGGCGACGGCGTGGCGATCGCGCGCCGTGACCTCGTCGCTGTAGAGTTCGAGAAAGGCCATCCAGGTCGCGTTCACGTAGTCGTCGGCGCTGCTGAAGTCCCCGAACCGCATGCCGAGTTGCAGGTCCGCGTAGTGGCGCAGGTGGAACTCGCGGTCGAGCGCGGACAGCCGGCGCTCGACGCGGATCGTGTTGGCGAGGATCTCGCGCAGCGCTGCCCCTAGCGGCAGGCGGCGCAACCGCTCGGTCGATGCGTGGGCCTGCGCGGCCGCGGCCTCGAGCTCCCGCTCGCAGACCAGCGCGACGATCGCGTCCTTGCCCGGAAAATACTGGTAGATCGAACCGACCGTGGCGCCCGAGACGTCGGCGATGCGCTGCATCGTCAGCGCCGCGGCGCCCTCGCCGTCGAGGATGCGCCGCGCCGCCTCCACCACCGCCTCGACCAGCGCCCGCGAGCGGGCCTGGGTGGGCGTCTTGCGCGGGCGCGGCAGGCGCGTCCTGCCTGAATCCGCCGCGGCGCCTTGCCGGATTGCCATCGGAATGCGAACCCTCCTGCCCGGGATGCCTCGGCGGTCGCCTGTTTCCACGCCGGATCAATCACTTGCCGGCGCGGCGGCGACGCCGGGCAATGCGAGTGTACCGCCGCCGCGGCGTTTCCTAGAATCCCCTGTCCGCCCCCAGCTCACAGGAACAGGAGACCGTCACCATGACCGGCAACGTCTTTTCCATCCGCGGCCGCACCGCGCTGATCACCGGCGCCTCGCGCGGCATCGGGCTCTCGATCGCCGAGCTGTTCGCCGACGAGGGCGCCGAGGTCGTGCTCGTCGCGCGCAAGCAGGAGACGCTCGACGAGGCGGCCGAGACGATCCGCGCCCGCGGGGGCAAGGCGCACGCGATCGCCTCGCACATGGGCAAGGCCGAGGACATCCAGCGCCTGGTCGCTGCGCTCGACGAGCGCGGACTCGCGATCGACATCCTGGTCAACAACGCCGGCATCAGCCCGCCGCACGTCGAGTCCTTCGCCGACACGCCGGAGTCGCTGTGGGACAAGATCATGGACGTGAACCTCAAGGGCCCGTTCCTGCTCAGCGGCGCGATCGGCAAGCGCATGGTCGCGCGCGGCAAGGGCAGCATCATCAACATCAGCACCACCTCGGCGCTGATGTCGCAGCCCGAGATCGGCGCCTACTGCGTGTCGAAGGCCGGCCTGAACACCGTGACGCGCTGCTTCGCGCGCGAGTTCGGCCCGCACGGCGTGCGCGTGAACGCGATCTCGGCCGGCGTCATCAGGACCGTGATGGGCGACCACACGCTGAACGACCCCGAGCGTTACGCCGACATGATGAAGATCAACCCGCTGAAGCGCGCCGGCCTGCCCGAGGAAGTCGCCAACGCGGTGCTGTTCTTCGCCAGCGACGCATCGAGCTACTCGACCGGGACGATCTTCCAGGTCGACGGCGGCGTGCTGAGCTGAGCGGGGGGCGCGCAAATGGAGGCGACCATGCACCGCACCCTCACCGACGTGTTCCGGTCCCGCGCCGGCGACGATCACGTCGCGCTGCGCCACGGTGAGCTCGCGTGGAGCTACCGCGAGATGATCGCGGCCGGCGCCGAGCGCGCCGCGTTCCTGCTCGCGAACCGCCGTGCGGGCCCGTTCCACGTCGGCATCCTGCTCGACAACGTGCCCGAGTTCCCGCTCTGGTTCACCGGCTGCATCCTGGCCGGCGCGACGATGGTGGGCCTGAACCCGACGCGGCGCGGCGCCGACCTCGCGCGCGACATCACGCACACCGACTGCCAGTTCGTGATCAGCGGCGAACCGTACCGCGCCGAACTCGCCGGCCTGCGCGATGCGATCGGCGAGGCGCGGGTGGTCGACGTCGACCACGCCGGCCAGGCCGCGCTGCTCGCGCCGTTCGCGGGCGCGCCGCTGCCCGCCGTCGAGGTGGGCCCGGCCGACATCTTCGCGCTGATCTTCACCTCGGGCTCGAGCGGCGCGCCCAAGGCCTGCATCTGCTCGCACGGGCGGATCCTGATGCTCGCCTCGCTGGTGTCGCAGTTCTTCGGTTACGGCCGCGACGCCGTGGCCTACGTGCCGATGCCGTGGTTCCACAACGCCGCGATCAGCATGGGCTGGCTGCCGACCGTGGTCGGCGGCGGTACCACCGTGATCCGCAAGTTCACCGTCTCGGGTTTCCTGCCCGACGTGCGCCGCTACGGCGTCACGCATTTCAACTACGTCGGCAAGCCGCTGGCGTACCTGCTCACCGCGCCCGAGCGGCCCGACGACCACGACAACACGCTGCGCATGGTGTTCGGCAACGAGGGCGCGATCGCGGACCAGGAGCGCTTCGCGGCGCGTTTCGGCTGCACCGTGATCGACGGCTACGGCTCCACCGAGGGCGGCATCTCGATCGCCCGCGCCCCCGACATGCCGCGCGGCTGCCTGGGCGTGGCGCAGCAGCCCGGCGTGAAGGTGATGAATCCGGAGACCGGCGAGGAGTGCGCGCGCGCACGCCTCGACGCCGACGGCCGGCTGCTGAATGCGAACGAGGCGATCGGCGAACTGGTCAACACCGACGGCGCGCAGGGTTTCGAGGGGTACTGGAACAACCCGGAGGCGAACCATCGCCGCGTGCACGACGGCATCTTCTGGACCGGCGACCTCGCGTACCGCGACGAACAGGGCTATTTCTGGTTCGCCGGCCGTGACGACGACTGGCTGCGCGTCGACGGCGAGAACATCGCCTCGGCGCAGATCGAGCAGGTGCTGTTCCGCCATCCCGACATCGTGCTCGCGGGCGTCTACGCGGTGCCCGACGATGTGGTCGGCGACCGCGTGATGGCCGCGCTGCAGCTGCGCCCCGGCGCCCGCTTCGACGCGGTGGAATTCGAGCGTTTCCTTGCCGCACAATCCGACTTCGGCACCAAATGGATGCCGGCCTTCGTGCGCGTGATGGCGGAGATTCCGGTCACCGCCACCGCGAAGGTGCTGCGGCGCCAGTTGCGCGAGCAGCGCTGGCGCACCGACGATCCGCTGTGGTGGAAGCCGCGCATGGACGAGCCGTACCGACGCATGGGCGCCGACGACGTGGCAGCCTACGAGGCGCGCTTCGCACCGGGAACGCCGACGCGCCTGTAGGTCGGGTTTTCACACGAAAAAGGAGACGATTGCGGTGAGCGAAACACCCGACCCGGAACGGATGATCGACTACATGCGCGATCGCGCGGGCGCGTTCATGCGCATCCTCGACGGCCACATCGAGGCGATCGACCAGCAGCGCGGGTGGGCGCGGCTGCGCTGGCACCCCACCGAGGCCTGCTGCCATTCGGGAACGATCGTGCAGGGCGGTTTCGTGACCTCGATGCTCGACGCCGCGATGGCGCACGCGATCACCGCACGCGTCGGCGTCGGCATGATGGCCCCGACGCTGGAACTGAAGGTCTCGTTCTTCCGCGTCTGCAACCCGGGCCTGCACTACAGCGAGGGCAGCGTGGTGCACTGCACGCGCTCGGTGGCGTTCGCCGAGGCGCAGCTGACGGACGCGCACGGCAAGCTGGTCGCGCGCGCCTCCGCCACCTGCAAGGTCGCGCCGCTGAAGGGCTGAAGCCTCAGGACGCCGGCCGCGGCAGCGCCACCTCGACGGTCGTGATCGCACCGTCGATGCAGTGCACCTCGAGCGTGACGCGCGCGCGCCAGGCGAGCGTGAGCGGACCCAGCCGGAAGCCGCTGCACAGCGCCGCCAGCGCCGGGATGCGCGGCTGCGACCCCAGATGGCGCAGCACGTCGATGCGGGCCTCGTGCACCTGGCCGGTCGCGGTCGCACCGTCGTCGCCGGCGAGCCGCACGTGGCGCACCGGCACGCTGGCGGCGATCCACCCGACCAGTTCGCACCGTCCGTCCGGGAGCGGGCGCAGCGCATCGATCCAGCACGCGAGCGCGCGCGTGTCCACCGGCGCCAGCGCGCGCAACTCCGCCGCGGTGTCGGGCCGTGTCCACGCGAAGCACGCGGGCGCCAGTCCCCCGGGCGTGCGCGCGCAGCGCAGCACGTGCAGGTCCGCCGAGGACCAGCACTCGCGCTCCAGCAGCGGCGCCAGCTCGTGCTGGGCCACCGCGACACGCTCGAGCAACGTGCCCGTCGCCTCGCTGCCCAGACCCAGCTCCGCGCAGTAGCCGCGCATCTTCCAGGTGAAGGTCTCGCCGCGATAGGCGGGAACGCTGTCGACCGCGACGAAGCCGGCCGCGCAGGCCACCGCGTGCAGCTCCTCGCGCACGAACAGGTGCTTGTCCTCCATGCGCGCCAGGAAATCGCGATCGCCACGGAAGCGCTCGCCGGCCACGAGGTGCTGCAGGAACGCGAGCACGCGCGTGGTGTCCGCGCCGAGGTCCAACCCGCCGCGCAGTTCCTCCACCACACGCCCGAGCAGCACCAGCAACGCCTGGTGAAAGCGCAGCACCGGCTCGACGAACACCGCCACGCCGTCCTCGCGCAGCATGCCGGCGATGGTCGCCAGCAGCGGCTCGTAGTCGAACACGTGGTGCAGCACGCCATGGCCGAACACCAGGTCCACGCTGTCCGCGCGTGCATGGATGTGGTTGCCGTCGAGCGCCGCGAAGGCGATGCGCCGGCGGCGCTCGGGCGCCAGCGTGGTCGCGATTTTCGCGCGGCACACCGCCAGCATGCGCGGCGAGATGTCGGTGATCAGCGCACGCTCGAACTCGAACGCTTCGAGCAACGGCACGCTCATGTAGCCGGTGCCGGCGCCGAGCTCGACGATGGTGTCGAAACGACGCTCGGCAAGGCTGCCGAGCTGCGCGCGCAGGTGCGTGAAATAGCCGCGGCCGCGTTCCGGATCGACGTCGTAGACCGCGTCGTAGTCGATGTCGTCGAGCGCCGTGCGCGAATCCTCGAGCGTGAGGTCGACGATGCCCTCGGGCGAGGCGACCATGTGCGCGCAGCGCGCGCCGCCGCAGCGCGGGCAGCCGAGCACGCCGGCGACGATTGCGATGCTGTCCATGAACCTCCGCTGCGCCGCGGGGGACGGCGGCGCTGGCGGTGGAGTCTGGAGCGATGCCGGCCGGTGCGCAACCGGATATCGGGCTGACGGGGTTGCGACGCGGCACGGTCGATGTGGCTAGAATCACGGCTGGTCCAACGCCGGAGATCACACGGATGCGACACGCCCTGTTCTGTACCGCCATCGCGCTGATACTGGTTGCCTGCGGCGAGGCTGCAGAGCCCGGGGCCACGGCAGCGAGCACGAGCCACCGCGCCGCGCCGGCCGGCGACCACGTGTTCGACCCGCGCATCACCGCGGAGGACTTCGCGGCGCACGTGAAGGTGCTGTCGTCCGATGCCTTCGGCGGACGCGCTCCGGGCAGCGAGGGCGAGCGGCTGACCGGGGACTATCTGGTGGCGCAGTTCCAGCGCCTGGGCCTGCAGCCCGGCAACGGCGACAGCTGGTTCCAGGACGTCGCGATGGTCGAGACCACGCTCGACGAGGCGGCCAGCCACGCGAGCATCAGCGCCGGCGGCGACCACCGAAGGCTGGAATTCGGCACCGCGACGGTGCTCGCCACACGCAGCGGCGAGCCGCGGGTGGCGGTGGAGGCCAGCGAGATGGTGTTCGTGGGCTACGGCGTGAACGCCCCCGAGGCGGGCTGGAACGACTACGCAGGCCTCGACGTGCGCGGCAAGACCGTGGTGATCCTGGTCAACGACCCGGGCTTCCACGCCGGCGACGAATCACTGTTCTCGGGGCGCAAGATGACCTACTACGGACGCTGGACCTACAAGTTCGAGGAGGCGGCGCGCCAGGGCGCCGCCGCGGCGCTGCTGGTGCACGACGACGCCGGCGCCGGCTACGGCTGGGAAGTGGTCCGCAACAGCTGGTCGGGCACGCGCTACGACCTGCCGCCCGCCACCGATCCCGACCCGCGGCTGCCGGTGCAGGGCTGGCTAGGCGCCGACGCGGCGGCGCAGCTGTTCGCTGCGGCCGGCCTCGACTTCGCCGCCCAGCGCGCGGCCGCCGGCACGCACGGTTTCACGGCCGTCGACCTCGGCGATGCCACGTTCAGCGCCACGCTGGTATCGAATATCGCGAACTCGGGTTCGCGCAATTTCGTGGCGCGTCTGCCCGGCAGCGAGCGGCCCGGCGAGGCGATCGTCTACACCGCGCACTGGGACCACCTGGGCGACCACGGCGGCCCCGCCGAGGACCACGTCTACAACGGCGCCATCGACAACGCCACCGGCGTGGCGGGCGTACTGGAGATCGCCGAGGCGTTCACGGCGCAGGATCCTGCTGCGCGCCGCAGCGTGCTGTTCCTGCTGGTGACACTGGAGGAATCCGGGCTGCTCGGCTCGCAGTACTATGCCGCCGCGCCCGTGGTCCCGCTGGCCGACACGGTGGCGGTGGTGAACCTCGACGCGATGCCGGTGCTCGGCCCTACCCGCGATCTGGTCGTGATCGGTCTCGGCAACAGCGAGCTCGACGCGGTGTTGCGTCCGATCGCCGAGGCCCAGGGCCGCGTGCTGGTCGAGGAGGAGGGTATCGAGAAGGGCTTTTTCTTCCGCTCCGATCACTTCAATTTCGCCCGCCACGGCGTGCCTGCCCTGTACGCGAAGGGAGGCATCGACCACATCGAGCGCGGCGCGGACTACGGCCGCCAGCTGCAGGCCGAGTACGGCCGGCGGCACTACCACCAGCCGAGCGACGAGTTCGACCCGGCCTGGGACCTGCGCGGTGTGGTGCAGGATCTGCAGGCGCTCCACGGCGTGGGGCGCGAACTCGCCGGCGGCGAGGCGTGGCCGAATTACGTCGCGGGCAACCCCTTCCGGGTGGCGCGCGACGCGGCGCGGGCGGGGCGCTAGAGCACAGCGCCCGCCCCCCCTGGGCGTGGTGAGTGCGGCGTCTCAGCCGCCGCGGCGCAGGCGTTCGAGCGCGGGATCGAGGCGGCGCGAGCGCACGATCTGCGGCGCACGCACCAGGTAGAACAGGCTCGCGAAGCCGCTCCACACATGCACCAGGCGCGTGAACGGGAAGACCAGGAACACGGTCATGCCGAGGAACATGTGCGCCTTGAACACCCAGCCCACGTCGGCGAGCAGCGGCACCGCACCGGCGCGAAAGCTCACGATGCGCTGCGCCCATCCGGCGAGCTTCAGCATCGTGCTGCCGTCGAGGTGCTGGGCCGACAGCGGGATCGTCGCCAGCCCGAGCAGCAATTGCAGCCACAACAGCAGCGCGATCAGGATGTCACCCGGTTTCGACGCGGCGCGGATGCGTTCGTCGAACAACCGCCGGTGCAGCAGCAGCGTCAGACCGATGAAACCCAGCACACCGGCGATGCCACCGCTCACCATCGCCAGCAGCTGCTTGGTGCCGCTGTCGAGGAACGGTTCGTAGACGAAGTGCGGCGTCAGCATGCCGAACAGGTGTCCGAAGAACAGGAACAGCACGCCGATGTGGAACAGGTTGTTCGCCAGCCGCAACTGCCCGCGGCGCAACAGCTCCGAGGAGTCGCTCTTCCACGTATACTGGTCACGGTCGAAGCGGATCAGGCTGCCGACCAGGAACACGGCCATGCAGACGTAGGGATAGATCCCGAACAGCAGATGATCGAGCGCGTTCATGGCATGACTCCGTCACGGGAAGAAGGCAACGTGGCGCGCCGGGCCTCACCGACCAGGCGCACCGGATCGACGCTGACGGGCGGCGGTGCGCGCCGACCGTACGACGCGCAGCCGTCGAAGGCGGGCGGTTCCTCCCACAGCGCGTCGATGGCGGGCTCCGCCGGCGCGTCCACCGCCGTGACGCGCTCGCCGGCGAGTTCGACCACCGCGGCGATCACCGCCGCGTACGCGGACTGCAGGCGCCGCAGTGCCGCGTGGATCGCGCTGAGGATGTGCACCAGCTCGCCGAGAAACGCCCGCGCCTCGGCGGGCGGCTGGGTCGAGGCGAACTCGAGCACCACCGGCAGGTAGTCGGGCAGCTCCTCGGGCGCGAGCAGCAGCCCGACGTCCTCGTAGCTGCGCCGCAGATCGACCAGCGCCTGGCCGCGCTCGCGCGAGTCGCCGTGCACGTGCTCGAACAGGTGCAGCGAGCAGGCGCGGCCGGAATCGAACACGCGCACGTACTCGGCTTCGGCGTCGAGCGCATCGGCAGCGGCGATCTGCGCGATCGTCGCGTCGAGCGCGGCGAGGCGATCGGCCGCGATGCACGCACCGCCATCGCGGGCCGCGTGCAGCATCGTGCGCAGTTCCGGCAGGGCCTCGCGCAGCTCGCGGCCGGGATAGTCGATCAGCCGCGCGAGCGCGCGCAGCGCGGCGGCGGTCGCGGGATCGGGTTGCGGTGACAAGGCGTTCATCGGCGCGCCCCTCAATCGATCAGTTTCACGGGAATCGTGCGCCGGCGGCCGCTGCCGAACAGGCTCGCGTCGCTGGCGCCGTCCGAGCAGCCGTTGCCGAAGCTGAAGCCGCAGCCGCCGCGCAGCTCGAAGGCGTCCTCCGCGTACTCGCGGTGCGTGGACGGAATCACGAAACGGTCCTCGTGGTTGGCGATCGCCAGCAACTCGTACATGCGTTGCGCCTCGGCCTCGTCCAACCCCACCTGTGCGAGCGCGGCCGCATCCGGCGTGCCGTCGACGTGGCGCGCGCGCTGCCAGGCGCGCATCGCGAGCAGGCGCTCCAGCGCCGCAACGACCGGTGCCGGGTCACCGGCCGTGAGCAGGTTCGCGAGGTACTGCACCGGGATGCGCAACTCGCCGACGTCGGGGATCACGCCCTTGCTGCCGAGCTGCCCGGCGGCGGCCGTGATCGGCGACAGCGGCGGCACGTACCAGACCATCGGCAGCGTGCGGTATTCGGGGTGCAGCGGCAGCGCGATCTTCCAGTCCATCGCCATGCGGTAGACCGGGCTCCGGCGTGCGGCCTCGATCCACGCCTCGGGGATGCCGTCACGGCGTGCCGCGGCGATCACCTGCGGATCGGCCGGATCGAGGAACACCCCGAGCTGGGCGCGGTAGAGATCCTTCTCGTCGGCCACCGACGCCGCCTCGGCGATGCGGTCGGCGTCGTAGAGCAGCACGCCGAGGTAGCGGATGCGCCCCACGCAGGTTTCCGAGCACACCGTGGGCAGGCCCGCCTCGATGCGCGGATAACAGAAGGTGCACTTCTCGGCCTTGCCGGACTTCCAGTTGTAGTAGATCTTCTTGTACGGACAGCCCGAGACGCACATCCGCCAGCCGCGGCACTTGTCCTGGTCGATCAGCACCACGCCGTCTTCCTCGCGCTTGTAGATCGAGCCCGAGGGACAGCTCGCGACGCAGGCCGGATTCAGGCAGTGCTCGCAGAGCCGCGGCAGGTACATCATGAAGGTGTTCTCGAACTGGCCGTAGATGTCCTTCTGCAGCTGTTCGAAGTTGCTGTCCGCCGAGCGCTTCGCGAACTCCCCGCCCAGGATCTCCTCCCAGTTCGGGCCCCACTCGATCTTCTGCATGCGCTTGCCGGTGACCAGGCTGCGCGGGCGCGCGGTCGGCGCCGCCGTCATCTCCGGCGCCGAGTGCAGGTGCTCGTAATCGAAGGTGAACGGCTCGTAGTAGTCGTCGATCTCGGGCATGTTCGGGTTGGAGAAGATCCGCGACAACAGCTTCGCCTTGCCGCCCTGGCGCAAGCCGAGGCTGCCGTCCTCACGGCGCTCCCAGCCACCCTGCCAGTGATCCTGGTCCTCCCAGCGCTTCGGGTAGCCGATGCCGGGCTTGCTCTCGACGTTGTTGAACCACGCGTACTCGACGCCTGGACGGCTGGTCCACACGTTCTTGCAGGTGACCGAGCAGGTATGACAGCCGATGCACTTGTCGAGGTTGAGCACCATGCCGATCTGTGCGCGTACTTTCATCGGGTCGTCTCCTGTGCGTGCGGCACCTGCACGTCGGTGCCGGCCGGCGTATCGAGCCAGTCCACCTGCGCCATGCGGCGCACGACGACGAACTCGTCGCGGTTGGTGCCGATCGTGCCGTAGTAGTTGAAGCCGTAACTGAGCTGCGCGTAGCCGCCGATCATGTGGGTCGGCTTGGGCACGATGCGCGTCACCGAGTTGTGGATGCCGCCGCGCGCGCCGGTGATCTCGGAGCCGGGCGTGTTGATGATCTTCTCCTGCGCGTGGTACATCATGACCATGCCCGGCTTCACGCGCTGGCTCACCACCGCGCGCGCGGCGATCGCGCCGTTGATGTTGAACAGCTCGATCCAGTCGTTGTCGGCGATGCCGGCGCGGCGCGCGTCGTCCTCGGAGATCCACACGCAGGGGCCGCCGCGGCTCAGCGTCAGCATCAGCAGGTTGTCGGTGTAGGTGGAATGGATCCCCCACTTCTGGTGCGGCGTGATGAAGTTCAGCAGCACTTCGGGGTTGCCGTTCGAACGCACGCCGTGGATGCCTGCCGTGGTCTTCAGGTCCACCGGCGGACGGTAGCTCACCAGCGCCTCGCCGAAGGCGAGCATCCACGGATGATCCTGGTAGAACTGCTGGCGGCCGCTCAGCGTGCGCCACGGGATCAGTTCGTGCACGTTCGTGTAACCGGCGTTGTACGAGACCTTCTCGGATTCGAGCCCGCTCCAGGTCGGCGAGCTGATGATCTTGCGCGGCTGCGCCTGGATGTCGCGGAAGCGGATCTTCTCGTCCTCGCGCGGCAACGCCAGGTGCGCGTGTTCGCGTCCGGTCTGACGCCCCAGCGCCTCCCACGCCTTCACCGCGACGTGGCCGTTGGTCTCCGGCGCCAGCATCAGCACCGTCTCGGCGGCGTCGATATCGGATTCGATGCGCGGCAGCCCCTGCGTCACGCCAGCCTCGCGCACCGTGCCGTTCAGTTCGGCCAGCGCCGCGACCTCGTCACGCGTATCCCACGCGATGCCCTTGCCGCCGTTGCCGACGCGCTCCATCAGCGGCCCCAGCGCCGTGAAGCGCCTGTACACGTTCGGGTAGTCGCGTTCGACCACGCCGATCTGCGGCGCCGTCTTGCCGGGGATCAGCTCGACCTCGCCACGCTTCCAGTCGCGCACCTCGAAGGCCTGCCCCAGTTCGCCGGGCGAATCGTGCATCAGCGGCGTCAGCACCACCTCGCGCTCGACGCCGAGATGACCGCGGCAGACCTCGCTGAAGGCGCGCGCGAAGCCCTTGTAGATCTCCCAGTCGCTGCGCGCCTCCCAGGCCGGGTCGACCGCGGTCGACAGCGGGTGGATGAACGGATGCATATCGCTGGTGTTGAGGTCGTTCTTCTCGTACCAGGTCGCGGTCGGCAGCACGATGTCTGAATAGAGGCAAGTGGTGCTCATGCGGAAATCGAGCGTGACCAGCAGGTCGAGCTTGCCCTCGGGCGCGTGCTCGTGCCACACGACCTCGGCGGGCCGGGCTTCGTCCGCGCCCAGGTCGCGGCCCTGCACGCCGTGCGAGGTGCCGAGCAGGTGTTTCAGGAAATACTCGTGCCCCTTGCCGCTCGAGCCCAGCAGGTTCGAGCGCCACACGAACATGTTGCGCGGCCAGTTGTCGGGATGGTCGGGATCCTCGCAGCTCATGCGCAGCGTGCCGTCGGCGAGCGCCTCGACCGCATACTGCACCGGATCCTTGCCGGCGGCCTGCGCGTCGCGAACCACCTGCAGCGGATTGGTCTGCAGCTGCGGCGCCGACGGCAGCCAGCCCATGCGTTCGGCGCGCACGTTGTAGTCGATCATGCTGCCGCCGAAGGCGCCGCGGTCGGCCAGCGGCGACAGGATCTCCTCGACCGTGAGCTTCTCGTAGCGCCACTGGTCGGTGTGCGCGTAGAAGAAGCTGGTCGAATTCATCTGCCGCGGCGGGCGGATCCAGTCCAGCGCGAAGGCGAGCGCGGTCCAGCCGGTCTGCGGGCGCAGCTTCTCCTGCCCCACGTAATGCGCCCAGCCGCCGCCGGACTTGCCGATGCAGCCACAGAGCATCAGCAGGTTGATGATGCCGCGGTAGTTCATGTCCGAGTGGTACCAGTGGTTCATCGCCGCACCGATGATCACCATCGACCGCCCGTGCGTGCGCTCGGCGTTGTCGGCGAATTCGCGCGCGATCGCGATCACCTGCTCGCGCGGCACGCCGGTGATCCGCTCCTGCCAGGCCGGCGTGTACGGCGCGTCCGCGTCGTAGTCGGGTTCCGCGGCTCCGGCGCCGGTTCCGCGCGCGACGCCGTAGTTGGCCGCGAGCAGATCGAACACCGTCGCGACCACCAGCTCGGGCGCGTCGTCCGCGTCCCCGAGCCGGATCCGCTGCACCGGCACCTCGCGCAGCGTCACGTCGGCACCCGGGTTGTGGTCGAAGTGCGGGGTCTCGATGCCGCCGAAGTACGGAAAGCCGACGCCCCGCAGCTCGGGGGTCTCGTTCGACTCGGTCACCGACAGGCGCAGGCGCACCCCGGCGCCCTGGTTCGCCTCCTTCGCCTCGAGGTTCCACTGCCCCTGGTCGGGCCGCCCGTCCGGTCCCCAGCGGAAGCCGATGGCACCGTTCGGCACCACCACCTTGCCGTCGGCATCGCAGGCGAGTGTCTTCCACTCCGGGTTGTTTTGCTGCCCGAGGCTGCCCGGGAAATCGGCGGCGCGCAGGTAGCGGTCCGGCACCAGCAGCGTTCGACCGTCGGCGCCGGTGCGCTCCTTCAGCAGCACCAGCATCGGCAGGTCGGTGAAGCGGCGCGCGTAGTCGTCGAAGTACGCGCTGCGGCGCCGGAAGTAGTATTCGGAGAGGATCACGTGCCCCATCGCCATCGCGAGCGCGGCGTCGGTCCCCTGGCGCGGATGCAGCCACAGATCGGCGAGCTTCGCGACCTCGGAATAGTCCGGCGTGACCGCCACCGTCTTGGTGCCGCGGTAGCGCACCTCGGTGAAGAAGTGCGCATCGGGCGTGCGCGTCTGCGGGACGTTCGAACCCCAGGCGATGATATAGCCGCTGTGATACCAGTCGGCGGATTCGGGCACGTCGGTCTGCTCGCCCCAGGTCTGCGGGCTCGAGGGCGGCAGGTCGCAGTACCAGTCGTAGAAGCTCATGCACACGCCGCCGATCAGGCTCAGGTAGCGGCTGCCGGCCGCGTAGCTGACCATCGACATCGCCGGGATCGGCGAGAAGCCGATGATGCGATCGGGGCCGTGGCGGCGAATCGTGTGCACGTTCGCGGCGGCGACGATCTCGTTCACCTCGTCCCAGCCCGCGCGCACGAAGCCACCCAGGCCGCGACGGCCCTGGTAGTCGCGCCGCTTCGCCCCGTCGGCGACGATCGACTCCCACGCCGCCACCGGATCGAGCGTGCGCCGCGCCTCCCGCCAGTGGCGCAGCAGCCGCGCGCGCACCATCGGGTACTTCACGCGGTTCGCGCTGTAGAGGTACCACGAGTAGCTCGCGCCGCGCGCGCAACCGCGCGGCTCGTGGTTCGGCATGTCGGGGCGTGTGCGCGGATAGTCCGTCTGCTGCGTCTCCCAGGTCACGATGCCGCCCTTGACGTGGATCTTCCACGAGCAGGAGCCGGTGCAGTTCACGCCGTGCGTGGAACGCACCACCCGGTCGTGCGCCCAGCGATCGCGGTACGCGTCCTCCCAGCTGCGGTCCTCGCCGGTGGTGGTGCCGTGACCGTCGGCGAAGGCTTCGCGCCGGCGGGAAAAGTACTTCAGGCGGTCGATGAAATGACTCATGTCGTCTGCTCCGCGGTTTCGCTGCGTGTCACCGGTCCGATCAGCACGGGCGCGCCGCGCCACGGCGCGCGTAGAACCACCAGGTGATCAGGATGCAGCTGAGGTAGAACACGATGAAGGTCCACAGCGCCGCGTGCGGGCTGCCGGTCGCCGCGATCGAGGTGCCGTAGCTCTTCGGAATGAAGAAGCCGCCGTAGGCGCCGATCGCGCCGGCGAAGCCGAGCACCGCGGCTGCCTGCCGGTTGCCTTCCCTGACGGCGTTCGCCTCGGTCTCGGAGCCACGGCCACGTGCTGCGTCGAGGCACTCGTCCATGAAGATCACCGGGATCATGCGGAACGTCGAGCCGTTGCCGATCCCGGCGGTCAGGAACAGCAGCATGAACGCGAGGAAGAAGCCGGTCAGGCTGCCCGATGAGCCGGCGGCGCCGGGATCGGGCAGGAACTGCAGCGCGAGCAGCACCCCGAGCACCATCACCACGAAATTCCACAACGTCACGCGGGCGCCGCCCACGCGGTCCGACAGCCAGCCGCCCACCGGTCGGATCAGCGCGCCGGCGAACGGTCCCATCCAGGCGAACTCGAGCGGATCCACGCCCGGGAACTGGCTCTTGATCAGCAGCGGGAATCCCGCCGAGAAGCCGATGAACGAACCGAAGGTCCCAACGTACAGCCAGCACATGATCCAGTTGTGGCGGTTGCGGAAGATCACCGCCTGTTCGGCGAACGAGGAACGCGCATCGGCGATGTCGTGCATCATCAGGAAGGCGAGCAGGGACACCACCACGATCGGCACCATCCACACGAACGCCGCGTTCTGCAGCCACACGTGCGCGGTGCCGCCGTCGGCGGTCGCGATGGTCTGCGGCTCACCGCCGAACCAGCCGAAGATCCCGGCGGCGATCACCAGCGGCACCATGAACTGCACCGACGAGACACCGAGGTTGCCGAGGCCGGCGTTGAGGCCGAGCGCGGAGCCCTTGCGCTCCTTGGGAAAGAAGAAGCTGATGTTCGCCATCGACGACGAGAAGTTGCCGCCACCGAGGCCGCACAGCGCCGCCAGCAACAGCATCACCGCGTACGGTGTCTGCGGATTCTGTACCGCCACCCCGATTCCCGCGCACGGCAGCAGCAACGACAGCGTCGACAGCACGGTCCAGCGCCGCCCGCCGACCACCGGCACGATGAACGAATAGAAGATGCGCAACGTGGCGCCGGCGAGCGCCGGCAGCGCGGTCAGCCAGAACAGCTGGTCGGTGCTGTACGCGAAGCCGACCGCCGGCAGCTTGGTCACCACGGCGCTCCACACCATCCAGACCGCGAAGGCGAGGAACAGCGCCGGGATCGAGATCCACAGGTTCTGGTTCGCGATCGCGCGCCCCTGCGCTTCCCAGAACGCGCGGTCCTCCGGCGTCCAGACACGCAGCAGCCTTCCACTCGGTTCCCGGTCGTTCATTGCATCCCCTCCACTTGCGGCGCAGCCGCGACGGCGCCGCGCAGGCTGAATTCCGGCGCGTGCCGGCCCATGACCTCGGTCTTGCGCACCTCGGTGAAATACATCCAGATCAGCGACATCCAGACCACGCCGTAGAGGAACATGAACGCGCTGGAGCGCACGCCGGTGAGATCGACGAGGGCGCCGAAGATGATCGGCAGGATGAAGCCGCCGAGTCCGCCGGCCAGGCCGACGACCCCGGAGATCACGCCGATGTTGTGCGGGTAGTCGTCGGAGATGTACTTGAAGACCGACGCCTTGCCGAAGGCCCAGGCCACGCCGAGCACGAACATCAGGATCGAGAAGGACCACACGTCGAGCCCGAGATGGAAGCTCTTCGGACCGTCGACGGTCATGATCGAGAAGTCGGTCTGCGGGTAGCTGAGGATGAACAGGCAGATCCAGCTCACCCACATCACCCACCACGTGACCTGGTGCGCACCGTAGCGGTCGGACAGCCAGCCGCCGATCGCGCGCAGCACGCCCCCGGGCAGCGAGAAGCAGGCCGCCAGCAGCGCCGCGGCACGGATGTCGAGTCCGTACTCGCCGACGTAGTACTGCACCATCCACAGGCTGAGCGCGACGTAGCCGCCGAAGACGATCGAGTAGTACTGGCAGAGCTTCCAGACCTTCGGATCGCGCAGCACCACGAGTTGCTCGCGCCACGTGACGCCGGCGTCGACGTGATGTTCGTGATCGGTGTGCGAGAACGCCCAGAACAGCAGCGCGGTCGCCAGCATGACGACGGCGTAGGTCTGCGGAACCATGGTCCAGCCGAAGGCGACCACGATCGCCGGCGCGACGAACTTGTTGACCGCGGCGCCGGAGTTGCCGGCGCCGTAGATGCCCATCGCGAAACCCTGCCGTGCACGCGGGAACCAGCGTGCCACGTACGGCGTGCCGACCGAGAACGAACCGCCGGCGATGCCGACGAACAGGCCGAGCACCAGGAAGTGCCAGAACTCGGTGGCGTAGCCGATCAGCCAGATCGGCACCACGCACAGCATCATCAGCGTGAACAGCACGATGCGGCCGCCGAAGCGGTCGGTCCACATGCCCAGCGGCACGCGTACCAGCGAGCCGGTCAGCACCGGCGTCGCCGCGAGCAAGCCGAATTCGGTGGCGTTGAGACCAAGCTCCTGGCGGATCGGGATGCCGATCACGCCGAACATCATCCACACCATGAAGCACACGGTGAAAGCCAGCGTGCTCACGATCAGCACCGACAGCGCCTGCGCATTCCTGCTCATGTGACACCCTCCAGTCGTTGTTTCGACTGTAGGCATCACGGGCGAGGCGCGGGATCCTCCGGTGGTGGCAGACCGTCCACGGCAGAAGAACGATGCGGCATCGTCCGGAAGAACTATGCGGTCGGTCGGACAGTAGAGCGCTTCGCTACCCCCTCACCTCACGACCGTGCGAGCACGCGACGCGGGCGGCTCTCGTGTCTGCTCCCATGGCCATTCCTTGCCGGAGCGGCTTCAAATCTGTCGGGACTCCTTCGAGTTCTGATCTGCACGCCGCATAGCAGATGCCATGTTGTCGACCGGCTATGAATGGCCCTTGTGCGCCCGGCGGTTTCGGGTGTGTGAAATACCGGAAGATGGGGTGCAGCCATGAAGCCCGGCAGCGTCAAGATCGTCGAGCGGCTCAAGCTCATCCCCCAAGCCCGAGCCACCACGCAGATGACCAGCCTCACCAGGGGCGACCGGGTCGGCTTCCAGGCCCCGGACGGCCGGGTACTGGAAGGCATGGTGCTGCGCCTCGACAAGAAGACCATCAGCGTCGCCACCGACGACGGCCACCAGTGGAACGTCGCGCCCAGCCTGCTGGATCATCGCCGGACCCAACGGCGCGGGCAAAACCACGTTCGCCCTGGAGTACCTGCCCCAGGTGGTGGGTTGTACCTGACCAAACGATGAATACGACCAAGAGAACGACGCCCTCGCCAGAGGGGCGAAAGCAACGGGAGACCCTCCGTCAGGCCGTTGATAAAACGCTCGGGAAAAAGCGGCGTTCAGGCCAATACGCCGTGACATGGAAAGACGGCAAACCGGTGATCGCGGGTGAGGACGCACCCGAGCAATCCTCCACCCCATCGGCCTGAGAGGCGGGTCAGTCCAGCCCGTGCTCGGCCGCGATCACGGCGGCCTGCACGCGCGAGGCGACCTCGAGCTTGCGCAGGATGTGCTGGACGTGGATCTTGACCGTGGTCTCGGCGATCCCGAGTTCGCGCGCGATCGCCTTGTTGCTGTCGCCGCGCGCGATGCCGCGCAGGATGTCGCGCTCGCGCGGCGACAGCACCGCCAACCGCGAGGCCGGCGCTGCCTGCGACTGCGCCATTGCACCCGTCTCGCGCACTGCCGAGACGAGCTTGGTGGTCATCTCGGGGGCGACCACGTTCTCGCCGCGCATCGCGCGCCGGATCGCGTCGGCGAGCGCGTCCCCGTCGATCGTCTTCAACAGGTAGCCCGAGGCGCCGGCGCGCAGCGCCGCGAGCAGGTCCTGCTCGTCCTCGCTGACCGTCAGCATCAGCACCCTCGCCTGCGGCGCCGCGTCGCGCAGCGCCGGCAGCGCATCGACGCCGCGCACGCCGGGGAGGTGGTTGTCGAGCAGCACCAGGTCGGGCTGCAGTTCGGCGGCGCGCCGCAGTGCGTGGCTGACGTCGGCCTCGTCGCCGACCACGGCGAAATCCGCCTCGCGCGCCAGCAGCGCGGTGAGCCCGCGACGGAACAGCGTGTGGTCGTCGACCACGAGGATGCGGATCGGCACGGCACTCACGCTCATGGCTGCGGCTCGCTGGCGTCGCGCCGGGGATCGGCGGCGGCCACGGGAGTCTCGCCCGTCGCCGGTTGCGCGGGCAAGTCGATCGTCACCGACGTGCCCTGCCCGCGCCGCGATACGACGGTGAGCGTGGCACCGATGCGCGCCGCGCGCTCGTTCATGATGCGCAGGCCCACGTGCGTCGAGTCCGCCGGCAGCGCATCGAAGCCGACCGTGCCGTCGGCGAAGCCGATGCCGTCATCGGCGACCTCCAGGCGCCAGGTCGGCTGCTTCCACACCGTGAGCCGCACCCGGCTCGCGCGTGCGTGCTTGCGCACGTTCGACAACGCTTCCTGCACGATGTGCAGCACCTGGATCTGCACGTCCGGCGGCAACGGCATCGCGTGCCCGTGCACCTGCAGTTCGGCGGGCAACCCGCTCTGGTGCCCGAACTTGCCCAGCGTGGTCTGCAACGCCGATTCGATCCCACCGGCATCGGCGCGGGTGCGGAAATGCATCAGCAGCTCGCGCACGTCACCGTAGCTTTCGCGCACCCCGGTATCGATCTCGCCCAGCACCTCCGACATGCGTCGCGCGTCACCGCCGGCCAGCGCGTCACGCATCAGCTGCACCTGGATCTTCAGGAACGCGAGCGACTGCGCGATCGAGTCGTGCAGCTCGCGCGCGATGAACGCGCGCTCCCCGGCGACCGCGGCCTCCTTCTCGAGCGCGGCCAGGCGGATGTTCTCGAGTCCGGCGGCGAGGTGGGCGGCGAGCGCATCGAGCAGCGAACGTTCGGCGTCCGACAACGCGAGCGGTGTGCGGAAGAACAGGTCGAGTTCGCCGCTGGTGCGCTGGTGCGTGCGCACCGGAACCGTCACTGCGGTCGCGAATCCGGCCTGGCGGCAGTACTGCAGGCAGCTCGACGGCAGCACGTCGAGCGCGATCACGCGCAGCTCCGGCTCCTCACCGGACGCCGCCGTTGCCGGCGCCCCGCACGCGCAGCGCCCCTCGGCGAGCGTGCTTTCGGCAGCGATCATCGACTCCGGCAACCCTTCCCACGCGAGCGGCACGTAGTGCCCGCGAACCGCGTCGTACCAGCGCAGCAGCGCCGCGTCGGCGCGCGCCGCGCTCAGCACCCGCCGCACGAAGCCGCGCGCGAGCTCGTCGGTGGACGTCGCGGCGGCCACCAACGCGCTCACCTCGTAGAGCGCCTCGAGGCGTTCGTGCTTTTCCTCGAGCTCGGCGGTCTTCTCGCGCACCCGCGTCTCGAGGCTGGCGTAGACCGACTGCAGATGCTCGGCCATGCCGTTGAAGCCTTCGGCGAGTGTGCCGAACTCGTCGCGGGAGGCGTAGCCGACCCGAGCGCCCAGATCGCCCTGCTGCACGCGCCGCACCGCCTGCGTCAGCCAGCCCACGGGCTCGAGCACGAACACGTAGCCGGTGTAGACCAGCGCCGCGCTCGCCAGCACCGCGAGCCCCAGCAACGCCATCTGCACCAGGTGCATGATCGCGGTCCAGCGCGACATATGGCGTTCGATCGCCCGCACGAAGGCATCGATATCGGCGGTGAAGCGCGCCGTGTCGCGATCCAGCCCCGTGACGTCCACCGTCGCCACCCCGCCGGGCGCGCGGGTCCAGAACGCGCGCAGACCGTCCCACTCGGCGTCGATGGTCGCGAAGCGTTGGCGCACCTCCGCGTCCCACGGCACGAACAGCGGGCGGTGCGCATCGCCATGGCGCAGCAGCTCGAGGCTGGCGTCGAACTCGAGCACCTGGCGCGCCACCATGGCGGGGTCGCGCAGGATCACCGAGCGCGCCATGCGGTTGACCTGCATGCGCAGGCGGCCCGCCTCGTTGACCGCCGCGGCACCGCCGTCGAGCTGCCATGAAACCCACAGGGTGAGCCCGATGGACGCCGCGGTGAACACCAGGAACGGCAGCAGCACCAGCGCGAGCTTGAGCCCCAGGCTCCACTGCCGACGCCCGGTCTGCATCGGATCAGACCAGCCCGGCCATCAACGCGGTGCCGATCGCCAGCATCGCCGCCGCGACCACCAGCTGCACCGTGCGCAGCGTGACGCTGCCCAGCAGGCGCTTGCCGAAATACGCACCGGCGAAAGCGGCACCGCAGGCCGTCGCCACCGGCCATGCCAGCTCGCGCGCGTGCATGAGGTGCTGCGCGAACACCGCGCCGCCGTAGACCAGCAGCCGGGTTGCATCGACGATCACCGCGGCCACGCACCCGGTGGCCACGAAGGCTTCCTTCGACAGTCCCGCACGCAGCAGGAAGGCCGAGCGCAACGCGCCCTGGTTGCCCGACAGTCCGCCGAAGAATCCCGACAGCAGACCGCCGAACGCCAGCCAGCGCGGCGCGATCGCGAGCCGCGCGAAGCGTGGCGAGAGTTCGAGCAGCGCGAATGCCGCGATCAGCGAGCCGATCAACAGTTTCACGGCGGTGATCTCGTGGTCTGTGCCGCCCAGCGTGTAGCGCGCCAGCGCCGGCAGCCGGTCCACCACGGCCAGCAGCGCGGCACCGGCAACGGCCGCCAGGGCGGCCGGCACGCCGAAGCGCAGTACCACGGCCCAGTCGGCGGCGCGCGCGAGCAACGCCAGCTTGAACAGGTTGTTGGCGAAGTGGACCACCGCGGTCGCCGCCACCGCCAGCGTGACCGGGAAGAAGAGCGCGAACACCGGCGTCAGGATCGTCCCCAGGCCGAAACCGGAGAACAGCGTCAGACCGGACGCCAGCAGGGCCACCACGGCAATCGACAGCAGTTCCATCGGGACTCCCGGCCAACGGGTCGCAGGCGCCGGATTATGCCCGCGACGGGGTTCGGCGCGCGAGCCGCTGCCACTATACTGCCGGCGCCCTGCGAACAACGAACCGGAACACTGCATGCAGCCGAACCGCCCACCGAGCGCCGCCTACGCGAACTACGTGCTGGCGTTGCTCAGCCTGGTCTACGTGGTGAACTTCATCGACCGGCAGATCCTGGCGATGCTGATCGTGCCCATCAAGGAGGAGTTCGGTGTCTCCGACACCGCGCTCGGCCTGCTGTCGGGTTTTGCGTTCGCGCTGCTGTACACGCTCGCCGGCATCCCGATCGCACGCTGGGCCGACCGCAGCTCGCGCACGCGCATCATCACACTCGCGCTGACCGTGTGGAGCGCGACGACGGCCGCCTGCGGGCTCGCGCGCAGCTTCGTGGAGCTCGCACTGCTGCGCGTGCTGGTCGGCATCGGCGAGGCCGGCGGCAACCCGCCCTCGCATTCGCTGATCGCCGACTACTTCCCGCCGCACCGGCGCGCCACCGCGCTGTCGATCTACGCCTGGGGCGTGTACATCGGCTCGGCGATCGCCTTCCTCGCCGGTGGCTACCTGGTCACCAACTACAGCTGGCGCACCGCGTTCATGGTGGTGGGCCTGCCCGGGCTGCTGCTCGCCGCGCTGGTCACATTCACCGTGCGCGAACCCGCGCGCGGCGCCTCGGAAGAGCGCAGCGCAGCGACGGCGCAGCCCGGCTTCGGCGAGGTGCTGCGCTACCTGATGACCCAGCGCTCGTTCCTGTTCATCGTGCTGGGGGCTTCGATCCAGTCGCTGTCGGGCTACGGTGTGCTGACCTGGGGCCCGACCTTCCTGCACCGCGTGCACGCGATGCCGTGGACCGAAATCGGCGTCTGGCTCGGCTGGATCATCGGACTCGCCGGCTGCGCCGGCGCCTATGCAGGCGGGCGGCTCGCCGACCGCCTCGGCGCGCGCGACGCGGCGTGGTACATGCGGCTGCCCGCGCTCCAGTCGCTGCTCGGGGTGCCGTTCGTGCTCGGTTTCGCGCTGCTGCCGGCCCAGCGCGACTCCATGCTCGCGTTCATTCCCTTCTATGCGCTCGGCGCGATGTACGTGGGCCCGATGTTCTCGATGGTGCAGGGGCTGGTGCCGCTGCGCATGCGTGCCACGGCCTCGGCGCTGCTGTTGTTCGTGGTGAACCTGGTGGGGCTCGGCCTCGGGCCGCTGTCGGTCGGACTGCTGAACGACTACGTGTTCGGCGCCGCACACGGCGAACTCGCGATCCGCTACTCGATGCTGGTGATCGGGGTGCTCGGCGGCGCGGCCAGCCTGCTGTTCTGGCAGGCCTCGCGCACGCTGGCCGCGGACCTGGCGCGCCAGCGGGGCTGAGTCACGACACCGCGCGCCGGTCAGGCCGGCGTGGCGAGGCGGCGCGACCAGTCCTCGACGACACCGCTATCGAGGCGCTGGCTCGCCAGCGCGCGCCAGCCGTCGGACAGCGCGGCGAGCGCAGCGATCGCGGCGAGTGCCTCGCGGTTCAGGCAGTCGTGGTAGAGCACCCCTTGCAGCCTCGCCAGCGTCCAGTCCGGGTGCGGACGCTCGCGGAGCACGAAGCGATCGCCGGCGGCGAGCGCACCCGGTTCCAGCACCCGGTAGTACCAGCCGGTCAGTCCGCTGTCCTGCACGCGTCGCGCCATGTCCGGCACGCCGAAACGCCGGCTCAGCTTCCAGCACGGTTGCCGCCCCTGTGATACCTGCAAGGTGGTGCCACCGAGCCGGTACACATCACCGACGCACACCCTGTCCTCGGTCATGCCGATGGTGACCAGGTTCTCGCCGAACGCACCGGGCACGAAGCGCGCGGCCTGCGCCGGCAGCCAGGCGCGCCACAGCGCGTAGTGCTCGGCCGCGTAGTGGTGCAGCGCCTTCTGTTCACCGCCGTGATGGCGCGTGTCGGCCTGTTCGTCGCCGTGCAGCCCGTTCACGTCCACCACGCCCGCGCCGACCCGCTGCTTGTCGATCGCGCTGCGCACCGCACCCGGGCCGAATGGCGCGCTGCGGCCCGCGCGCAGTTCGCGCAGCACCACCGGCGCCGCCGCGCTCACAAGCCGAGGCCGTCGAGCCAGCGCGCGAACAGTCTCGCGCCGGCCGCCCGCAGGCCGGCGCCGTGCGTGCTGCTCGCCGCGCGCAGCGCCGCCAGATCGACGCCGGCATGCGCCAGTTCGCAGCAGTGTCCGATCAGCCACTGCTCGATGCGTCGCGCATCGGCCTCGGCGTGAAACTGCAGCGCCAGCACCCGCTCACCCACCGCGAACGCCTGGTTCGGATACAGCGCCGAGCTGGCGAGGCCGGTGGCTCCGGGCGGCAGGTCGAAGGTGTCGCCGTGCCAGTGCAGCACCGGCTGGCCCGCGAGCGCGGCCAGACACGAACGCTCGCCGGCGGCGCTGAGATCCAGCGTGCTCCAGCCGATCTCCCTGGTGCCCCCCGGGTAGACGCGCCCGCCCAGCGCGTGCGCGATCAGCTGCGCACCGAGGCAGATGCCCAAGGTCGCGCCGCCGCGTTGCAGCCGCTCGCGCAGTGCGTCGATCTCGGCGTCCAGGAAGGGATAACGGTCGTTCTCGTAGACGCCGATCGGACCACCGAGCACCACCGCGAGGTCCGCGCCGAGCACCGGCTCGCGCAGCGCGTCGACGCCGGCCTGCAGCAGCCGCGGCTCGATGCCGCGCGCCGCCAGCACCGGCGCGAACCCGCCAAGGTCCTCGAAGGCCACATGCTGCACCACCACCACGCTCGGTGAAGGTCGTCCGTCGTTCATTGCCATGCTCCCAGTGGTCTCCGCCCGTGGCCCGACGATGTCCGCGCGGGTTCGGCCTGTGGCCGAACGATTCATGTCCGGGCACAGCCCGGATCTACGCAATCGCCGATGCACGGGGCGGCATCGTAGGGCGATGCGGCGCGGCGTGCAAAGTCCTGCCTGGGCCTGCCGTGGCCACCGGCGTGATACCCCGATATGGGCATGCCGGCGCGATTTCACGTGCCGCACCGCTTGCGTCGAGGGGGGATTTTGGTTTCGATTGCCCCGGTTGGCCCGCCGATCAATGTGTTTCGCGTCAGGAGATTGGCCATGAGCGACGACGTCGGCCTCGAGGCGGTGAAAGCAGTCTACAACGGACCCGAAGGCGATCTGTGGGAACTGATCATGGGCCACCAGATCCACATCGGCGGCTTCCAGTCGTCGATGGATCTGTCCGAACGCGCCGGCATCGCCGGCACCAGCCACGGCATGGACCTGTGCTGCTGCAACGGTGCGGGCATGCGCTTCCTGGCGCGCTTCCGCGATGTGCAGCGGATGACCGGCGTGGACGCATCCTCAACGGTGATCGAGCGCGGCAAACGGCGCTGCGCCGAAGAGGGACTCGGTGAGCGGATCACGTTCGTCCAGGCCGACGTGACGGACAGCGGCCTTCCCGGCGGCTGCGCCGATTTCATCTGGAGCGAGGACGCGTGGTGCTACGTGGTGGACAAGGCCGCGCTGATCCGCGAGGCGGCGCGTCTCGTCAGGCCAGGGGGCACGATCGCCTTCACCGACTGGGTGCTCGGCGAGACCCCGATGAGCGTCGAGGAAAGCCGACGCTACCGGGCGTTCATGAAGTTCCCGAACGTCGAGTCGCTGGCCGGCTACGCGCGACTGCTGGCGCAGAACGACTGCTCGATCATCGAGGCGGAGGACACCGGGCGTTTTTCTCCGTGGCTCGATCTGTATCTCGAGATGGTCGACAAGCAGTTCACCTACGACGCGCTGCGCATCCTGGATTTCGACATGGACATGCTGCGCACGGTCGCGGGCGAAATGATGTTCCTGAAGGAACTCGCCGGATCCGGCAAGATCGCCCAGGGCCGTGTCGTCGCCCGCAAGCGTCCCGCATAGCCACGCCGCCGGCCTTTTCCCCGACGCGAGACGCCACCGATGCACTGGGTATACCTGTTCGCCGCCATTGCGCTCGAGATCTCGGGCACCACCTGCATGAAGCTCTCCGAGGGCTTCACTCGCTTGCTGCCGTCCGTGGGCGTCTTCGTCTTCTACTTCGGCAGCATCCTGGCCCTGACCATGGCGGTCAGGACCATCGACATCGGCGTCGCCTACGCGATCTGGTCAGCGGTCGGAATCGCCGTGATCGCGGCCATCGGTGCCTGCTTCTTCGATGAGCAGCTGACGCCGCAACGGGTTTTCTTTCTGGCGGTGATAGCGACCGGCGTGATCGGTCTCTACCTGAGCGATTCCGCGTCCGGAGCCTGATCGGCCTGCAAGTCCTCAACCGATGCTGCGGCCCTCGCCCCGTTCCTCCTGCGTGACCCCGTCGCGGATGTGATAGATGCGCGCGAAGGTGGGAATGATCTTCTCGTCGTGCGTTACCACGATCACCGCCGTCCGGTAGCGTCGTGCCATCTCGTTCAGGATGCGGATCACGGCGAGCGCGCGCGCACTGTCGAGCGGGGCGGTCGGTTCGTCGGCGAGGATCACCGGGGGGCGGTTCACCAGGCCGCGGGCGATCGCGACCCGCTGCTGCTCGCCGCCGGAGAGCTGCGCCGGCATCGCCGCCGCCCGGTGGCGCACCTCGAGCGCGTCGAGCAACCCGAGCGCGCGCCGGCGTGCTTCGGCGTTCGGCACCCCTGCCAGCATCGGCGGCAGCGCGACGTTGTCGGTGACGTCCAGGAACGGAATCAGGTACGGCGCCTGGAACACGAAACCGATGCGATCGCGCCTGAGCGCGCGCAGGTCCCGCACCCGCCAGCCGTCGTCGTAGATCGTGTGCTCCCCGAGCATCATGCGTCCGGCCGTTGGTTCGATCACGGCGCCCAGGCACTTCAGCAGCGTGCTCTTGCCCGAGCCCGAGGGTCCGATCAGCCCGACCACCTCGCCCGGCGCCACGCTCATGTCCACCTGCTTCAATGCATCGACCGCCGTATCGCCGCTGCCGTAGCGCTTGCGCAGGCCCTCGATGCGGATTCCGGCGCCGCTCATCTCAGCCTCCGATCGCCTCGGCCGGATCGACCGCCAGCGCGATGCGGATCGCGACCAGGCTTGCCAGCACGCAGATCGCGATCACGATGCACAGCGCCGCCAGCGTGTCCTGCGGCACCAGCAGCACGTATTTCGGAAACGCCGGCGCTGCCCAGGTCGCCGCGATGCGACCGGTCACGAGGCCGATCAGACCGAGCGCGATCGCCTGCTGCAGGATCATCGCCGCGATCGTGCGGTTGCGGGTGCCGATCAGCTTGAGCACCGCGATCTCGCGCAACTTGTCCATCGTCAGCGTGTAGATGATGAACGCGACGATGGTCGCGCTGACCACGCCGAGGATCACCAGGAACATGCCGATCTGCCGCGCCGAGGTCGCGATCAACTTGCCGACCAGGATCGCCTCCATCGACCCGCGGGTGTAGACGGTCAGCCGCGTCCAGCGGCGGATCGCCTGTGCGACATCCGTGGCGGATGCGCCCGGCTGCAGCGTCACCAGCACCGCGTTGACCCAGGGATTGGCGCCCTGCGCCTCGTCGATCGCCGCGAGCAGTCCCGGGACGCCGGGACGGTCGAACGCCGGGTCGGCCGCGTTGCGCCGGCGCGTCTCGCGGACCGCGTCGTTGTCCTTCAGGAACTGCGCCTCCTGGGCGTCGCGCAGCGGAATGAACACCATCGGGTCGCCGCTCGCGGATACCATGCGCCGGGTGAGCCCCACCACCGTGTAGCGGTGACGGCGGATCTTCAGCACGTCACCCAGGCGGGCGCCGCTGGCGAGATCCGCGACCGCTTCGTAATGGCTGCGCGTGATGTGCCGCCCGGCAACCAGGAACGGTGGCCAGCCGGGCGCCACGATCTCGCCCGGCGGCACGCCGACGACCATCGCGCGTACCTCGCCGGCGGAGGTGGCGAGTTGCATGGTCAGATAGGTGACGTTCGCGGCGCGCGCCACGCCCGGCGTCGTGCGCAGGCGCCGCCAGGTGTCGTCACGCACGCTCGATGGCTCGGCATACGGCCCCAGCGTGTCCTGCTGCACCACCCACAGGTCCGCGCCGCTGTTGTCGAGCAGTGCCTTGCCGTCGTCGACCATGCCACGGTAGACGCCGGCCATGATCAGCGTGACGCCGATCAGCAACCCGAGCCCGACCCCGGTGAACACGAACTTGCCCCAGCCGTGGACGATGTCGCGCGCGGCGAGACTGATCATCGGGCACTCCGCGCGATCTCGTCGACGACGCGCAGCCGGCTGCGCGCGCCCAATGCACGGGCGCTGTGCACCACGATGCGATCACCCGGCTGCACGCCCGACTCGACCTGCAACAGGCCATCGAGGTCGCCGCGGCCGGGAGTGACGCGCACGAACTCGACGCCGGTCTCCCCGAGTCGCCACACCCCGGGGCCGTCCGCTCCGCGGCGCAGCGCGGCATTGGGGACCACCGGCGCTTCCGGCAGCGGCCCCAGTTCCACCGTGACCTCGGCGAGCTCGCCGAGCGCGGGCAGGCGCGGCGGCGGCGCATCGAAAACGACCTTCGCGAGCAGTTCCTCGGTGACGGCATCGGCCACCGGCTCGACGCGCAGCACGCGTCCTGCGATCCGATCCGCGCCACTGGAACGCAGCACGATGCGGGCCGGCAACCCCGGCGCCAGCCCGGCCGCACCCGACTGGTCGAAGCGCACGTCGATCCACACGCTGGCGGTATCGATGATCTCGAACACCACCTGCCCAGCGACCAGGGTGGTGCCGGAGTCGGCGCTACGCACCACCACCAGCCCGTCGACCGGCGACAGCAGCCGGAGGTTGGCGCGTTGCGCGCGCAGCGCCTCGCCGTCGGCGCGCACGCGCGCGACCTCACCACGCGCCGCTGCCCGCGCCGCGTCGGCTATCGCCATCTCCTGCCGCTTGGCAGTGAGCACTTCCTCGCTCACCGAGCGCTGGACGAACAGGCGCTCGTAGCGCTGCAGCTGGCTGCGCGCGTAGTCGTGGCGCGCCACGGCTTCACGCTCGATGGCGGCTGCGCGCAGCAGCGCCGCGTCCTGCGCCGCGATACGCGCCTCGAGGTCGACCGCATCCATTGCTCCCAGCGTCTGGCCTGCCCGCACCCGTTCGCCGACATCGACCGCGAGTTCGGCGATGCGGCCGGGAGCGGTGGGGCCGATGCGGTGCACGCGGCGCGCCTCGACGGTGCCGACGCCGAACAGGGCCGGCGTGATGGCGCGACTCTCGACCGTGGTGATCGTCACCGGCACCGGCGCCAGCGGCCCCGAGCGCAGCGCGACGTAGCCGAACAGCACCAGCAGCGTCAGCAGGGCGGCGACCAGGACAACGGCACGCGGCGCGATCCGCGGGAAGTTCATGGCCTGGCCTCCACGGCACGCCGGTACAGTGCGAAGACCCGTGGCGCCTCGGTCGCCACGCGCGCCACGTCGCCCGCGATCAGCGACTGCATCACCAGGCCTTGCAGCGAACCGATGAACAGCGTTGCCGCTCCCTCGGCATCCAGCCCGGGACACAGTTCGCCGCGCGACTTGCCGTCCTCGATCAGGCGGTGCAGACGCGCTCCGTACTGCGCGATCAGCGTGCGCGCAAGGCGCTTGGCCGGCGTGTCCCCGGCGCGCTGCAGTTCCCCGAACATCATGCGCGGCACGCCAGGATGCGCCGCCACGAACGACGCGTGGGCCAGGAACATCGCCTCCAGCGCGGCCAGCGGCGCGGGCTGTCCCTGCGCCGCACGCTCGATGCGCTCGAGCAGGCGACGCGCCACCCACTCCATCGCCGCCTCCCAGATCGCTTCCTTGCTGGGAAAGTGGCGGAACAGCGCGCCCTGCGTGAGCTGCATGCGGTTCGCGATCGCCGCCGTCGTGATGGCGGCCGGATCCTGTTCCGCGGCGAGTTCGATCACCGCCGCGACGGTTCGCTCACGGCGCTGCTCCGCGGGCAGATAGCGTTCGGTATCGCTCATCGACCACTCCAGGGAAGAAAGTAATTGATTACTATCTTCTACGATCGATTCCTGGACTGCAAGCGCCCCCCGACGATCCGGCCGCTTTTGCTAGACTGCGCCGCTCGTATCGGATCCCGGGCCCAGACCCGGAACTGCTGGAGGGCATCGATGCCGGTCCTGACGCTCCATATCGGTATCCCGAAGACGGGATCCTCCGCGATCCAGTCGGCGCTGGCGCGCAACGTGGACGCACTGCGCGCGCGCGGCGTGCTCTACCCGGAGTCGGCCAGCGTCGCGGCCGCGCGGGCCGGCCGGATCTCGAGCGGCAACGCTCTGGCGATCGGGAAACTGCTCGAGGTACCGGCGCTGGCGAACCGCAGCCTGGACACCGCCGGCGTCTACCCGGAGATCCGCCGGGCGCATGCCGAGGGTCTCGATCTGGTGTATTCCTCGGAAACCCTGGTCGGCGCCAGCGACACCGCGCTCGCGAGCTTCCTGGCCGAGGTCGAGCGGATCGGCTACACGCCGCGTATCGCGATCTACCTGCGCTCGGTGGCCGGGCTTGCGGTCTCGAGTTACCACCAGCAGGTGAAACGCAACCGCTACACCGGAAGCTTCTCCGGGTTCCTGCAGGGTTTTCGCGCGACACCGTTGCGCGTGGTGATGCGGCTGCAGCAGACGCTCGATCCGGCGCTGCTCCGCGTGCGTAATTACGACGGCATCCGGGACGATCTGGTCCGCGACTTCTTCGTCCACGTGCTGGAGCTCGACTCGATCGAGGGCCTCGAACTGACCAATCCACGCATCAACCGCAGCATGACGCCGTTCGAGATCGCGCTGCTGCGAGAAATGAACGGGGTGCTGGACAGCGACCGGCTGGGGATCATCGCCAGCGATGCGCTGATATACGGCGACCAGGAAGCAGGTTACCGGCACCGGATCACCCGCGAGGATCTGGCGCTGCTGCGGCGCGAGTTCATGCCGCTGGTGCGGCGGATCAACGCCGCGGGCGTGGTGCCGCCGCTCGCGATCCACAGTGACGATATCGAGATCGGCGAACCGGACGAGCGCCGCCTGACCGAGGAGGAGGCGGTGTTCGCCAGGCTGATCGCCGGGATCCTCCAGCGACTGACCAGTGGACCGGCAGCGGGCGACGCACCGGGTTGAGCCATGGGTCACGCGACCGCCGCCACGCACCATCGGAGAGCCAGGGACACATGAGCACCAGCCGCATGGCGGGAGAGCAGACGTGGACCGTGTCGCTGCAGGCGCACATGCGCGCCCACCCGCTCGCAGCGACCGGGCTGGCGATCGCCGTGTTCGCGGTGATCGTCCTGCTCGCGCAGAGCGTGGTCGAGCTGGCCAATGGCGGCGCGTCGCGCGCGCTGAAGCTGGCGCTGCTCGGCGGCACCGCCGGTTTCGCGGCCACCACACTGGGTGCCCTGCCCGCACTCGCGCTGCGCGCCATGCCGCGACGGCTCGAGGATAGCCTGATGGGCATGGCTGCCGGCATGATGCTCGCAGCCACGGCGTTCTCGCTGCTGCTGCCCGGACTCGAGGCGGGCTCAGGCATCCTCGGCAACGAACCGCTGGGCGCTGCGGTCGTCGTGTTCGGAATGGGCCTGGGCGTGCTGCTGATGCTCGGTCTGGAACAGTTCACGCCGCACGAACACGAATCAACCGGTCCCTGCGGCCCCGGCCACGCGCGCTGCCCGCGGATGTGGCTGTTCGTTTTTGCGATCGCGCTGCACAACCTGCCCGAGGGCATGGCGGTCGGCGTCGCGTTCTCGCAAGGCAGCCTCGAGGACGGACTGCCGCTGGCGGTCGCGATCGCGCTGCAGGACATCCCGGAAGGACTGGCGGTGGCGCTCGCGCTGCGCAGCGTCGGACTCACGCCGGCGCCCGCGGTCGGCGTGGCGGCGCTGAGCGGGACGCTGGAACCGCTGGGCGCGCTGATCGGCCTGGGACTGGCGAGCGGTTTTCCGCTCGCCTATCCGCTCGGCATGGGGCTGGCCGCCGGCGCGATGCTGTTCGTGGTCTCGCACGAAGTGATCCCGGAAACCCACCGCAACGGCCACCAGACCCCGGCCACGCTGGGGCTGATGGCCGGCTTCGCGATCATGATGGTGCTCGACACCACCCTGGGCTGAAGCTCCGCACCGCTGGCGTCAGTCGAAGGGCACCGGCCGCGGGGTCGTATCGACCGAAGGCGGCAGGATCGGCAGCAGCAGCCGTGGCTGTTCGCCGGTCAGCGTCTTCAGGAACGCGACGATGCTCGCGTTCTGCCCGGCGTCGAACGTGCGCCCCAGTTGTAGCCGCCCCATGATATCGACCGCCTCGCCGAGCGTGTTGGCCGCGCCGTCGTGGAAGTACGGGTACGTGAGCTCGACGTTGCGCAGCGTCGGCACCTTGAAGCTGAAGCGGTCGGAGTCCTTGCCGGTCACCGCCGAGCGGCCTTCGGCGTCCACCGCCGCCTGGTACGGTGCGACGACGCCCATCTTCTGGTACGAGTTGCCGCCGACGGCCTCGCCGTTGTGGCAAGCGATGCAACCGCTCTCCTTGAACAGCGTGTAGCCGGCAAGCTCCTGCGCACTCAGCGCGTTCGTATCCCCGAGCAGCCACCGGTCGAAGCGCGAATTCGGCGTCACCAGCGTCTTCTCGAACTCGGCGATCGCGGCCGTGACTTCGTCGATGGTGATCTCGTCGCTGGCGAAGACCTGCTTGAACTCCCTCGCGTAACCGGGAATCGAGGCCAGCACATCGATGGTGAGGCGGTGCGTGAAGGCCATTTCCTTGGGATTCGCGATCGGGCCCGCCGCCTGCTCCTGGAGGTCCGCGGCACGTCCGTCCCAGAACTGGGCGATGTTCAGACTGGAGTTGAGCACGGTCGGCGCGTTGATCGGCCCCTGTTGCCACTTGTGGCCGATCGACGTGGGGATGTTGTCGGTGCCACCCATCGACAGGTTGTGGCAGGAATTGCAGGATATGAACCCCGAGCGCGACAGGCGCGGATCGAAATACAGTTTCTTGCCCAGCTCGGCGAGGCCGAGGTCGATGTTGCGCGCCGGCTTGACCGGCTGGATCGGTTCGTTCGCGAACGCCGTTCCCTGCGCGAGGAGCACGCAGGCCAGTACGACCGCCGCCCCGGTTGTCCGTGATTTCATTTCCGCTGCTCCTGATTGCATGGATCCCGTCCCGATTGTCGACTCCCGGCGTCGACGGCGCCAGCCCTGCCCCCGCCCGGCGTGACATCAGCGTGGCGGCGGTGCACGATGGGCGGCGTCTCCGTACCACAAGGGAGAATACCATGAGCACCGGATCGACCACGGCCGCCGGAAGCCCCCCTCCCGCCACGCTAGGGGTGGCGCTGGGCCCCTGCTCGCTCGGAGCGATCCTGGTCGCGCAGGGCCCGAAAGGCGTGTGCGCAGTGCTGCTCGGCGACGACACGCAGGAACTGCAACACGAGCTCGCCCGGCGTTTTCCACACGCCACGCTCGCAGCCGGATCCGCCGCGACACTGGCGGCGGTGGTGGCGCACGTCGAGCGACCGGGTGAACCGTTCGCGTTGCCGCTGGATCCGCACGGCAGCGCGTTCCGCCAGCGGGTGTGGCGGGCGCTCGGCACGGTACCCGCCGGGCAGACCATCGCTTACGCCGAACTGGCGCGCCGCGCGGGAGTGCCCGCGGCGGTACGCGCGGTGGCCGGCGCCTGCGCGGCCAACCCGCTCGCGGTGGTGGTGCCGTGCCATCGTGTGCTGCGCAGCGACGGCTCGCTCGGTGGCTACCGCTGGGGCATCGAGCGCAAGCGTGCGCTGCTCGAACGCGAAGGCGCGTGGCCGGGTCTCAGCGCCGCTGCCAGGGGATGATCGCGGTGACGCCTTCCTCGTCGATCACGCGCATGCGCACGCCGTAGACCGGCTCCAGGATCGCCGGCTGCAGCACCTCGCGCGCCTTGCCGCAAGCGACGACGGCACCGTGATCGAGCACCAGCACGCGATCACAGAAGCGTGCTGCCAGGCTGAGGTCGTGCAGCACCACCGCGACCGCGGTACCACGCGCCGCGCGCTCGGCGAGCATCTCCATCGCGTGCAACTGGTGGTAGGCGTCGAGCGCGGCCACCGGCTCGTCGGCCAGCAGGATGGTCGGGTCCGCCGCCAGCAGACGCGCAATCATCACCCGCGTGCGCTCCCCGCCCGACAGCTCGTCGACCAGCCGCCCCTGCAGGTCCTCGACCTCGGCGTCGCGCAGCGCCGCGGCGATCGCCGCCGGCGCCGCCTCGTCGACGCTGAACCAGCCGTGCTGCCACGGCAAGCGGCCAAGCTCGACCACGGTGCGCACGTCGAGCGGCCAGTGCACCGGCGCCGATTGCGGCAGGTAGCCGATGCGGCGCGCGCGTTCGGCAGGCGGCCACGCCTGCAATTCGCGGCCGTCCAACCGCACGCTGCCGGCGTGCGGGCGCAACAACCCGGCCAGCACGCGCAGCAGCGTGCTCTTGCCGGCGCCGTTGGGTCCGATGATGCCGAGCAGTTCGCCCGCCGCGAGCGCGCACGATACGCCGTTCAGTACGGTGCGCGGCCCCAGCCGCACACTTGCCGCCTCGAGCACCAGGCCGCTCACGTGATGCGGCTCCGCGCGCCGAGCACGATCGCGAGGAACACCGGCGCACCGAGCAGCGAGGTGACCACGCCGAGCTTCAGTTCGCCGGCGCCGGGAACGCGCTGCACCAGCACGTCGGCCAGCAGCACCAGCAGCGCGCCGCCCAGCGCGCTCGGCAACAGCAGCCGCCCGGGCCGGTATCCGACCAACGGACGCAGCACGTGCGGCACGACCAGTCCCACGAACGAGATCGTGCCGCTGATCGCGACCGCCGCTCCCACGCCGATCGCCACGCCGCCCATTACCCGCCACGGCAGCGAACGCGCGCCGAAGCCGAGCGTGTGCGCGGTGTCCTCCCCGAGGCTGAGCGCCTCGAGGTAGCCGCGCGCCGATGCCAGCAGCAGCACCGAGAGCAGCATGAAGGGCAGGCAGAACACCAGTTCCGCATAACTGCGGTTGGCCACCGAACCCATCAGCCAGTAGACGATCTCGTGCATCGCGTACGGGCTGGGCGCCAGGTTCAGTGCCAGCGCGATCGCGGCCGCCGCGAAAGCGTTCAGTGCCACGCCGGCGAGGATCAGCGTGGCGACCCGCGCGTGGTCGCCGACCAGCGCGCGCAGCAGGGCCAGCGCCGCGACCGCCCCGGCGACCCCGGCCGCCGGCAGCAGCAACGAATGCAACGGCGCCAGCCCGAAATAGAGCACCAGCACGGCGCCGAGCGCCGCGCAGCTCGAGGCGCCCACCAACCCGGGTTCGGCCAGCGGGTTGCGCAGCATCCCCTGCAGCGCCGCGCCCGCGATCCCCAGCGTCGCGCCCACCGCCAATGCCGCCAGCGCCCGTGGGACACGGATCTCCCACAGGATCAACTGCGCCGTGGACTCACGGCCCGTGGCCCAGTCACCGAACGCCTGCCCGAGCAGCGCCCCGGCGGAGCCGGTATCGAGCGCGAGCACGCCGCCGAGAACGAGCGCCAGCAGCAGCGCGGGGAGCAGCAGACGCTCCACCTGGAGGCGCATGGCAGCTCAGCTCTCCGGACCCTGGGCAAGCAGCGCCGCCAGCCCTTGCTCGTGCCGCCCGAGCGCCGGATGGCGGCGCGGGCTGGCGCCACGGTAGCGGCGCAGGTACCACAGCACACCGAGCAAGCGATACAGCACGCGAGCGCGGAACAGCCGCTCGATCGCCGCATCGCCGATGGTTCCGTACGCGAGCAGCAGCCGCTCGCGGTCCAGCGTGTCGAAACCGCACTCCTCGGCCAGCGTCGCGAGGTCGAAGAACGCATCGCCGCGCGCCGCGTATTCCCAGTCGATGAAGCGCAGCTCGCCGTCGGAATCGAGCACGTTCTGCGGATTGAGGTCGTTGTGGCACAGCACGCTGCGGTAGCGCGCGAAGCGGTACTGCTCGAGTACGTGGCGCGCCGCGGCCAACCAGCGGCGAGCGCGCAGCCAGCCGCGCGCGTCACCGGACTGCAGGTCGCGCGCGTAGCTGCGTATGCGTTCGGAGATGTTCACTTCCGGCACGTCGAGTTTCTGCCGGTGCAGCAACTGCAGTGCGGCGGCGAGCCGGTCGATGGTGTCGCCAGCGGCAAGCCCCTCCACCCGTAGCGGGCGCGCCTCGAGGTACACAGTCACCAGCGTGCCGCGCGCCGGATTGCAGTAGACGACCTCGGGGCCCAGCGCGATGCGCGCGGCGCGCTCCAGCACCCGGCGTTCCACCAGGCGGTCCACCCCGAGCCGCACGGCGTGTTTGACCGGCAGGCGCGCGACGTAGCGCCTGCCCGCGTGGCGGAGCAGGAAGCTGCGGTTGCTGTGACCGGCGCTGAACACGGCCTCGACTTCCGGCAGCGTGTCGCCGTCCCCGGGTCGCCACTCATCGAGCAGCTCGACCAGCCCGCGCGGGCGGGGATGCTGCAGCTTGTTCACGATAATGACGACGCCACTGGAAGTATCCGAACACGACGATCACAAGATAGACCACAAACAGCAGCGCGGTCAGGTACAGGCCACGGTCCAGGTACAGGTACAGCGACACCGAGTCGACGACCAGCCAGTACAGCCAGTTTTCCAGCAGCTTCTGCGCGACCATCCAGGTGGTGAGTACCGCTCCCCAGGTCGCGAAGGAATCCAGGTACGGCAGCCGCCCCAGACCGGCCGCGCTGAGCAGGCCGCCCGACAGCGCCGTGGCACCGAGCAGCAGCGCCACCGCCAGCAGGTGGTTGTGCCACGGCCAGGTGCGCACCGGCAGCGTCTCGCCCGCTGCCCCGGCGCCACGGCGCCAGTGCCACCAGCCGTACACCGCCATGGCCAGGTAATAGACCTGCAGGCCGGACTCCATCGGCAGGTCCGCGTCCCAGAACAGGAACAGGTAGATCGAGGTGCTCCAGAACGCCGCGTGCCAGCACCACAGGCTCTCGCGCATCGCGAGCAGCAGGTACGCCACGCCAAGCACCACCGCGAGCGCCTCCCACGCGTGACGCTGGCCCAGTTCCAGCTCCACCGGCGCGCCTCAGACGCCGCGGCGCACGTCGCCGGCCACGATCTTCGCGACCAGCACCGAGCGGCCGTACGTGGCGACGCTGTGCTCGAGCTCCCGCCCCAGCACCTCGAGCACGCGTGCGCACTCACCGAACAGCTGGGTGGACATCGCGTTGCGCGCCACCTCGACGCCTTCGTGCAGCTGCACACGATGGATGAAATCGACGATGACCGGAACGAACTCCTCCCGCAGCGGATAGAGACTGATATCGACCGAGATCTGCATGGTGTATTCCCCTACTCGAATCGCCAGGAAAGCGTGACCCCGGCCACGCGCGGAGCCCCGAACTGCCAGTACGGCTCGGCGGCGTAGAACTTGCGCGGGTCGTTGCCGAAATGGAAGCCGTGCACGGCGTAGTCCTCGTCGAGCGCGTTGCGCACCCAGGCGGCGACATCCAGCTGCTCGCCGCGCCAGCCGGCGCCGAGGTGCAGCAGCCGGAACGCAGCGCTCTTCTGATCGTCGGAATCGGACAGGTAGTACGCGTCCTTGCCCTCGTATTCGAGGCGCAGATACACGCGCGGCAGCAGCGCGAACTCGGCGCCGGCGCGGAACTGCCAGCCCGGCGCCTGCGCCTGCGCGCGCCCGCTGCGGTCGACGAAGCCGCGCTCGGGGTCGTTGGCGACGAAGCCGTCGATCCGCGTCTCCAGCAGCCCCAGCGAGGCGTCGATGCGCAGCCGCCCGCTGGCCGCCCACGCCAGCGTGGACTCGAAGCCGTAGTTCTCGCCGCTCGCGGCGTTGTCGGTGTAGCCGACGAACTGCTGCCCCTCGACGTACCAGGCCTTGAGTTGCACGTCGCGGCGGTCCATGTAGAACAGCGAGGCGGTCAGATTCAACCGGCCGTCGGGACGTGCGTACTTCCAGCCGATCTCGTAGTTGTCGAGCAGTTCGGCGTCGTACGCACTGCGCGCGGCCAGGAAAGCCAGCAGCTGCGGGTCGAGCTGCGCCTTGCGCGCCTTGCCGATCGCCTCGCCGTTGACCCCGCCGGCCTTGTAGCCGCGCGCGAACAGGGCGTAGAGCATCGAGCCTTCGCCGAGATCGTACTGGGCCGAGAGCTGCCCCCCGCGCAGCCAGTCCGCGGGCCGCTCGCGCAGGCCGAGCGAGTCGCGGTAGCGCGCCTCGAAGCGCTGCACGCGCACGCCGGCGTTCAGCGTCAGGCGCTCGCTGGCAGCCCACTCGAGCTCGCCGTAGGCCGCCGCGTGACCGCTTCGGTAGTCGCTGTGAAACCGTCCCGGCGCGTCCAGATCCCAGTCGTGGAACTCGCGGTCGAGCCCGGTGTCGCGCCGGATCACGTGCACGCCGGCCACCCAGCCGGCCACCCAGCCGGGCGCCGCCGGGCGCCCGACCAGGCGCAGGTCCATGCTGCGCGCGTCGGCGGCGCGCCGGTAGCGGTCGGTCGAGGCGTACTCCCAGCCCTCGCAGTCGCGCCCGTCGCACAGCCCCGGATAGGACCAGTCCTCGTCGTAGCCGTAGTCGGTGTCGGTGTCCATCCAGGTCGCCAGCGCCTGGACGTCGAACGCGGAGGCACCGCTCCACTGCGCACGCAACGCCGCCGCCGCGCTGCGCTGCGAATCGCGGCCCGGGCGGTCGGACAGCGTGTGGCGGTCGTTGTCGAGCGACCACGCGTCGTAGCCGTTGTCGGCATCGACGCCGAGCGCCGTCACCCCGATCTCCAGCGTCTCGCTCGCCTGCCAGTCGAGGCGCGCGCGCAGCGTGTCCTCGTCGATGCGGTTGGTGTCGTCACGGTCGAGGTAGTCGTTCTCGACGTAGCCGTCGCTGCGGTTGCGGTGCAGCGCGAGCCGACCACGCAGCTCAGGACTCAGGCTGCCACTGGCGACCGCACCCAGCGTGCTGCCGCCGTAGTCCGCAACGCCAGCCTCGAGGCGCGTCAGCGGCTCGCTGGTCGGCGCCGCGGAACGGATGTCGACCAGCCCGGCGAGTGCGCTGGCGCCGAAGGCAGTGCCCTGGGGACCGCGCAGCACCTCGACCTGCTCGACGTCGAACAGCGTGCCGGCATTGCCGAGGCCACTGAAATCGATGCCGTCGATGTACAGCCCCACCGAGGGGTCGACCGGATCGACGAACTGGCTGCGCTCACCGATGCCGCGGATCTGCACGAAGCGCCCGCGCGAGGCGCCGGCGCTGTAGTTGACGTTCGGCGCCGCGTTCAGCAGTTCCTCGACATGCCGCGCCTGCCGGTCGCGGATGAGTTGCGCCGGCAGCACGCTGACGCTGGCGGCAACCGCCTGCTGCGGCTTCGGCAGCAGGCGTGCGGTGACGACGATCTCCTCGATGCGCTCGCCCGCCGCGGCGGGCGGCGCCGCGAGCAGACCCTGCGCGAACAACACGGCTGCGCAGGCGCGCAGCGACACGATGGCACGATGCATCCGTGACCTCCTTTGCGGGAGATCCGGACCAGCTCGATGGATAAATACACGCGTACCGGACGGTGCGCGCAATCCTATCCCTTCGCCGGCATTATCCGGATCAGGTTCGAGGGGTTCACCGGACCATTCCGGTGTCTCAGGTGTTACCCACCCCCAGGAGGTGCGGAGTATAGCGTGCCCGCGACGCCGCGGCGCGGAAATTATTCGCGGTGCGCGCCGATCCTCTCCAGCAGGTTCGCGAGCCGCTCGACCTCGGCGATATCGGCGGTGATCGGCACGAACATGATCTCGTCGACCTCGAGCGTGCGGTAATCGTCGATCACGCGGCGCACCGCGTCCTCGCTGGAGCGCGTCATCGAACCGGCGACCAGGTTCGCGATCTCGTCGCCGGCGATCTTCATGTAGTCGTGCACGTACTGGTGCAGCCGCGGCGCGGCGTCGTCGGCCAGCGAATGCCAGAAGCCGGCCATGCGGTACGGACGGTCGGCGCGCCCGGCCGCCTCCCACGCCTCGTCGGCCATGCGGATCATGTTCGCGATTTCGTGTTTTTCGCCGTTCATCGAGAACATGTACGCGCCCTGCGCCCAGGCCGCGGCGCGCTGCATGCTCTTCGGCCCCATCGCGCCGACCAGGATCGGCGGCCCGCCGGCCTGCACCGGCACCGGACCGACCGGATCGGCGCCCTCGAACGGCGGCTCGCCGGCCCAGATCCGGCGCATTTCGGCGATCTGCGCGTCCATGCGTTCGTGGCGGCGCGCGAACGGGGCGCCGACCGCGCGGTAGTCTTTCTCGCGCCCCCCGACACCGACCGTGACCGTGACGCGCCCGCCCGAGACCACGTCGAGCGTGGCAATCTCCTTCGCCGCCCACACCGCGGAGTGCATCGGCAGCACATAGAGCGAGGGCACGATGCGCACGCGCGTGGTCACCGCGGCGGCCGCGCCGAGCAGGATGCGCATATCGCAGGTCGGGCCGGTGATGCGCTCGCCGCAGGACAGGCTGTCCCACGGGCCGGCGTCGATGGCGCGGCACCAGGCGAGCAGCGTGTCGCGATCGTAATCGCGCTTCATGTAGGGCAGGCAGATGCCGTAGCGCATCGCAGTTTCTCCGTGGCTGTGGGTGGACGGTGTATCAGGAACGCCCCGTGGCAGGGCCGGCGCGCACCGGTCGCGGCGGGCTCGCCTCGCGCTGCTCGCGCAGGCGCTGCAGGTACATGCCCTGGCGGCGCAGGATGAACTGGACCAGCAACTCCTGGTCACGCGGGTCGATGCCGGTGAAATCGATCTGCAGCCGCCGTTCGCCGTCCGGCGTGTCGGCGCAGCGCACCACGCGCGAGGGCACGCGCAGTCGTGTCGGTCCCGGCGGCAGCAAAAGTTCGACCAGCAGCTGCTCGTCGGCCTCGAAGCGCTCGCGCGTCGCGAGCCCCAACCCGCAGGCGCTGATGTCGACCTCGTACTCGGCAAAGGTGTCGCGCACCGCCGAACCGTCGGCGCAACCGCTGGCCGCGATCACCAGGTCGATCTTGCCGCTCAGCAGTTCCGCCAGCTCGGCGACAGCCGGCGCCTGCACGCGCGCCGCTGCGACGATTTCACCGAGGCGGCGGTCGATATCCACCAGCGCCTCCGTGTCGAAAGCGTGCGTCGAGCCGCCGGCGTCGATGCGCCGCAGCGCGAGCCGCAGGCGGTCGTCGATGCGGAAGAAGCGCCTGCGCTCCGAACCGTTGCGTCTGCCGATCACCGCCCTCACCGCCTTCGCCGCCTCCTTCGCCGGCCGCGCCACGCTGGCGCGGTGTCGCTGCGATGGTACGCCGGAATCGGGTCGCGCAGCACCCTCCCGCGCACGCGGGGGCGCGTTGATTTGTGGTCCGCGGCAGGCTACTGTCGCGCCGTCCCCATCGCCCCCACAGGTCCATCACCGTGTCCGCATCGCGCAAGCCCCGTCATTTCGAGAAAGCGCTCGCCGATCTGGAGGCGCTGGTCGAACGGCTCGAGAACGGCGATCTGAGCCTGGAGGAATCGCTGAAAGCCTTCGAGGCCGGCGTGCGCCTGACGCAGGAGTGCCAGCAGGCGCTGACGCAGGCACGCCAGCGCGTGCAGGTGCTCACGGCGCAGGACGGATCGCTCGGCGCCGAAGCGCTGGCCGGCACCGACGACGGGGACGAGGAAGAAGACGACGACGCGGAAGCCGGCGAGCCGCCGGAGGACGAGGATGACTGAGCGGCCGGCGGGCCCCGATCCGCTGCGCGCCTGCCGCGCGCGCGCGGAAGCGGCGCTCGACGCGCTGTTCGCGGGTGATCTGGTGGGCGATGCCGACCCGCGGCTGCGTGCGGCGATGCGCTACAGCCTGCTCGCCGGTGGCAAGCGGCTGCGCCCGGCGCTGCTCTACGCGGCGGCCGACGCCGTCGGCGGCAGCCGCGCCAGCCGCGCCGACACCGATCGCGCCGCCTGCGCGATCGAGTGCATCCACACCTATTCGCTGATCCACGACGACCTGCCGGCGATGGACGACGACGACCTGCGTCGCGGCGTGCCGACCTGCCATCGCGCCTTCGACGAGGCCACCGCGATCCTCGCCGGCGACGCGCTGCAGGCACTGGCCTTCGAATTGCTGTGCTCGCTGGACTCGGTCGACGGCGCGCTGGCGCTGGCGCTCGCCGGCACGCTGGCGCGCGCCAGCGGCAGCCGCGGCATGGTCGGCGGGCAGGCGATCGACGTCGCGCACGTAGGGCATGCGATCGACGCAGCAACCCTGCAGCGCATGCACGAGCTGAAAACCGGTGCGCTGATCGGCGCGGCACTCACCATGGGCGCGCAGCTAGGCGGTGCCGGCCCCGGCACCCTGGCCGCGATCGACGCGTACGCGCGCGCGCTCGGGCTCGCGTTCCAGGTCCAGGACGACGTGCTCGACGCCAGCGGCGACGTGAGCACGCTCGGCAAGACCCCGGGTGCCGACGCCGCGCGCACCAAACCGACCTACGTCACGCTGCTCGGCGAACGCGGTGCGCGCGACTTCGCCGCCGGGCTGTGCACGCAGGCACTCGCAGCGCTGGCCCCGCTCGGCGCGGCGGCGGCACCGCTGGCCGACATCGCCCGCTTCGTGGTCGAGCGTGACCGCTAGGCCCGCCTCCAGCGTCATGGGCGAACCGCCGGTCTGGGGCGTTCCGGCCTGATCGGTTAGAATGCCCGCCCGGCCCGCGGGGGCCGGTTCACGCGCAGGAACGTCGTCGCCATGAAGCTCTTCCAGGACATCCCCGTGTCGCGGCCACACACGCCGTTGCTCGACCGCGTGGACTCCCCGCACGATCTGCGCGCGCTCGACGAGGCGGAGCTGCGCCAGCTGGCCGACGAACTGCGCGAATACCTGCTGTACGCGGTGGGGCGCACGGGCGGCCATTTCGGCGCCGGACTCGGCGTGGTGGAGCTCAGCGTCGCGCTGCACTACGTGTTCGACACCCCGCGCGACCGGCTGGTCTGGGACGTGGGGCACCAGAGCTACCCGCACAAGATCCTCACCGGCCGGCGGGAGGAAATGCTGACGATCCGCCAGGCCGGCGGTCTCGCGGCGTTCAACAACCGCGCCGAGAGCGAGTACGACTGCTTCGGCGTCGGGCACTCGAGCACCAGCATCAGTGCGGCGCTGGGGATGGCGCTGGCCGCGCGTGCCCAGGGCGGGAACCGCAAGGCGGTGGCGATCATCGGCGACGGTGCGATGACCGCCGGCATGGCCTTCGAGGCACTGAACCACGCCGCGCACACCGGCGCCGACCTGCTCGTGATCCTGAACGACAACCAGATGTCGATCTCGCGCAACGAGGGCGGCCTGGCGTCGGCATTCGCGCGCCTGTGGGCCAGCCCGCTCTACAACAACGTGCGCGAGGGCGGCAAGCGCGTGCTGTCGCGCCTGCCCGGGCCCGCGCTCGCGATCGCGCGACGCACCGAGGAACACATGAAGGGGATGGTCGCCCCCGGCACGCTGTTCGAGGAACTGGGCTTCAACTACATCGGCCCGGTCGACGGCCACGACCTGCCGCTGCTGGTCGGCACGCTGCGCAACGTCAGCGAACTGAAGGGCGCCCAGCTGCTGCACGTGCTGACCGTCAAGGGCAAGGGCTTCGCACCGGCCGAGCGCGACCCGGTCGGCTACCACGCGATCGACAAGATCGATCCCTCGCCGCGCGTGGCCGGAACGCGGCCGCGCCCGGTGCGCCCCAAGTACCAGGAGGTCTTCGGCAGCTGGCTGTGCGAGATGGCCGAGCGCGACCGCCGCCTGGTCGGCATCACGCCCGCGATGTGCGAAGGCTCCGGCATGGCAGCCTTCGCGCAGCGTTTCCCCGAGCGCTTCCACGACGTGGCGATCGCCGAGCAGCACGCGGTCACGCTGGCCGCCGGGCTCGCCTGCGAGACGATGAAACCGGTGGTCGCGATCTATTCGACCTTCCTGCAGCGCGCCTACGACCAGCTGATCCACGACGTGGCGCTGCAGAACCTCGACGTGCTGTTCGCGATCGACCGCGCCGGACTGGTCGGCGAGGACGGCCCCACCCACGCCGGCAGCTTCGACCTGAGCTACCTGCGCTGCGTGCCGAACATGCTCGTGATGGCGCCGTCGGACGAGAACGAGACCCGGCTGCTGCTGTCGACGGGTTTCGTGCACCAGGGACCGGCGGCGGTGCGTTACCCGCGCGGGCAGGGCCCCGGAGCGACACTCGATCCGGAACTGGACACGGTGCCGATCGGCAAGGGCGTGCTGCGCCGGCATGGCCGCGAGGTGGCGCTGCTCGCCTTCGGTTCGATGGTCACGCCCGCGCTCGCCGCCAGCGCCGCGCTCGACGCCAGCGTGGCCGATATGCGCTTCGTGAAGCCGCTGGACGAGGAACTGATCCTCGAACTCGCGGCCAGCCATGCACTGCTGGTCACCGTCGAGGAAAACGTGGTTGCCGGCGGCGCCGGCAGTGCGGTCGGCGAGTTCCTCGCCGACCGTGGAATCACCCTGCCGGTACTGATGCTGGGGCTGCCGGACCGCTTCCTCGAGCACGGCAAGCCGGCGACGATGCTGCAGGCCGTGGGACTGGATGCCGCCGGCATCGAGGCCGCGGTGCGCGAGCGGCTCGCCGCGCTGCATCCTGCGCTGCCGGGCCCGGTAGCGCAGGCGTCGGCCTGAACGCGGCGTTCAGCCGCCCGGGTCTTCCTGCATCCAGTGACCGAGTTTGCCGGCCTTGGTCTCGAGGTAGCGCGCGTTGTGCGGGTTCTGGCCGGTACGGATCGCGATGCGATCGACGACCTTCACCCCCATGTCCTCGATCGCGGCCACCTTGCGCGGATTGTTGGTCATCAGGCGCAGCGCACCGACCCGCAGGTGCCGCAGCATCGGGCGGCAGATGCTGTAATCGCGCATGTCGGCGCCGAAGCCGAGCTTTTCATTGGCCTCCACGGTGTCGGCGCCCTGGTCCTGCAGATGATAGGCGCGGATCTTGTTCAGCAGCCCGATGCCCCGGCCCTCCTGGCGCAGGTAGAGCAGCGCGCCCCGACCCTCGCGCGCGATGCGCTCGAGCGCGGTGCGCAGCTGTGCACCGCAGTCGCAGCGCATGCTGAACAGCGCGTCGCCGGTCAGACACTCGGAATGGATGCGCGCGAGCACGGGTTCGCCGTCGGCGACGTCGCCCATGGTCAGGACCACGTGCTCCTTCTCGTTCTCGATGTCCTCGAAGCCATGCATGTCGAACACGCCCCACGGCGTGGGCAGGCGCGACGAGGCGATGTAGCGGATGGACACTGCGCGCGGCTCCGGCCGACTGGGAGGGGGGCGATTCTAGCAGTCAAACGCCGGGGCCGGCCAACGACGGCTCATTTTTCGCCCAGATAGAGCACGCCATCCGCCTCGCGCATCGTGACGCGGCCCAGCCACGACATGCCGAGCAGCACGTCCTGCGGGAAATCGCCCTCGACCACCGCCGCCGCCACCTGGCGCACCACGATGCCCGAGACCTCGACGCGCGCGAGCGTCACCGACCACGCAGGCACCACGCCGCCGGCGGTCTGCACCGCGCCGCGAGTTCCGTGCAGCCGGTAATCGATGCCGAGCCGGCGCGCTTCGCGCACGTTCAGCGCGATCACGCTGGCGCCGGTGTCGACCAGCAGCCGCACCTGGCGGCCGTTGATCGTGCCGGGAACCGCGTAGCCGTTGTGTGCGCCACGGGCGATCGCGACCTCGCGGCGCTCGCGCACCGCAAAGCCGCCGCCGCCATCGCGTCCGGGCGCGAGCATGAGGCGGCGCCCCTCGAACTCGACGATCGCCTCGCGTGCGTTGGCGGCGAGCAGCCGGACGCCCTCGGGCGAGGTCTCACCCACGCGCAGCAGGCGCCGCGTGCCGTCGATGGCGAGCAGCGCGCGGCCCTCGAACAGCGCGGCGGCGACCACCTGCGGCTGCGAGCTCGCCGCCGCCGCACCGAGCACGAACAACACCGCGAGCATGCATGCCGCCGCGCTCCGGCCACGCGCGAACCGACGCCTCATGAACACCTCAGTCATCCGCGAAATGCCGGTAACCGGCGCGCCGCGGCACGAAGCCCGTGCACCGCGCACCCTCGCCCGCCTCGACGCGTCCGATGCGCGTGCACGCCACGCCGAGCCCGGCGGCGATCGTTCCGATCGCCGGCGCGCGCCCGGGTGCGGCCGTGAAACACAGCTCGTAATCGTCGCCGCCGCCGAGCGCGAGCGACAGCGCATCGTCGCGCTCGGCGAGCGCCGCGAGCTCCGGCGCCAGCGGCAGCTGCCACGGCTCGATCACCAGCGCGACCCGGCTGCGCTCGGCGATGTGCGCGGCGTCGGCGAGCAGCCCGTCGGAGACGTCGATCGCTGCGCTGGCCACGCCACGCAGCGCGCTGCCGAGCGCGATGCGCGGCTCGGGTCGCAGGAAGGTCCGCGCCGCCACCGTGTCGCGACTGCCCGCAAGCACGTGCCGCAACCCCAGCGCCGCGAGCCCCGGCGTTCCGCTGACCCACACCTCGTCGGCGGGGCGCGCACCGCTTCGGCGCAGCGCGCTGCCGGCCGGCGCGGCACCGTGCACCTGGATCGTGATGGACAGCGGGCCGCTGGTGGTGTCACCGCCGACCAGCGCGATGCCGAAGCGCTGCGCCAGCACGGCGAGCGCGTCGGCGAACGCGGCGAGCCAGTGCTCGTCGATGGCGGGCAGCGTCAGCGCGAGCGTGAACCAGAGCGGGCGCGCGCCCATCGCGGCGAGGTCGCTGAGGTTCACCGCCAGTGCGCGGTGCGCGATGTGCGCCGGGTCGAGTCGCGCCGGAAAGTGCACCCCGGCGACCAGCGTGTCGATCGAAACCAGCAGGTCCTCGCCGTCGGGCACGCGCAGGATCGCGCAATCGTCGCTGACGCCGAGCACCACGCCGGCGCCGGGCTGATACGCGAAGCGATCGCCGGTGAAGTAGCGCGCGATCAGCTCGAACTCGCCGAGCGCCACCGCGGGGCCTCTAGCGCGGACGCGCGCTTTCCGCCGGGCGCAGCTCGCGCGCGACGCGGTCGAGCACGGCGTTCACGAACTTGTGGCTTTCGACGGCGCCGAACTTCTTCGCCAGCGCCACCGCCTCGTTGAGCACCACGCGGTACGGCACGTCGGGCCGGCACGCGAGCTCCCAGGCCGCCAGACGCAGCACCGCACGCTCCACCGGACCGAGCTTCTCCAGCGCGATGTCGAGGTAGGGCTCGAGCGCGGCCTCCAGATCGCCGAGTTGCGCCGCGACCCCGTGCAGGATGTCGTGGAAGTACTCGCGGTCGGTGCCGCGGAAATCGAAGTCCTCGACGAACTGGCGTTCGATGTCGACGATCGCGTTGGCGCTGATCGCCCACTGGTACAGCGCCTGCACCGCATAGTGACGCGCCTTGCGGCGCTCGGCGGCGAGCTGGCGTCGTTCGTGCTCGGGCGCAGGGGCGCTCACCGCGCTGGCCTCCTGGCGGATGTCACAGCTGCGCCAGCAGGCTGAGCATCTCGAGCGCCGACAACGCGGCTTCCCCGCCCTTGTTGCCGGCCTTGGTGCCGGCGCGCTCGATCGCCTGTTCGATGGTGTCGACGGTGAGCACGCCGAAGGCGACCGGGATGCCGGTCTGCAACGACACGCTCGCGATGCCCTTGGTGCATTCGCCGGCCACGTGCTCGAAATGCGGTGTGCCGCCACGGATCACGGCGCCCAGCGCGATGATCGCGTCGTGGTTGCCGCTGCGCGCGACCTTCTGCACCACCAGCGGCAGTTCGAAGGCCCCGGGCGCACGCACCAGCGTGATCCGCGCGGGCGCCACGCCGTGGCGGCGCAGCGTGTCGAGGGCGCCCGCGATCAGGCTTTCGACCACGAAGCTGTTGAAGCGGCTGGCCACCAGCGCGAACCGCGCCTCGCCGGGCGCGAACACGCCTTCCACCGTCCTGATCGATTCCATGGGTCCGCCTTGCCGTGGGTATGCGAAAAGAGCGCCAATTCTGCCATCAAACACGCATGGCGGCCATCGGCCGCCGCACCTCAGCCTCCAGCCGGGGCCTGATCCTCCCGCGACAGGATGAAGTCCCAGTGCGCCTGCGCCACCGGCATGACCGACAACCGGTTGCCCTTGCGCAGCAGCGCCAGGCCGGCGAGTTCGGGGTAGTTCCTGAGTTCTGCGAGCGTGACCAGGCGTGCCAGCGGCCGCACGTATTTCACGTCGACCATGTACCAGCGCGGCCGCCCGGGATCGCTGGCGGAGTCGAAGTGCGGGTCGTCGGGGTCGAACGCGGTGTGGTCGGGATAGGCCTCGCGCACCACCTCCGCGATGCCGACGATGCCCGGCGTGGCGGTGTTCGAATGATAGAAGAACACCTGGTCGCCCGCCTTCATCGCATCGCGCATCATGTTGCGCGCCTGGTAGTTGCGCACGCCGCTCCACGGCTCGGTTCGTCCGGGACGCTCGGCCAGATCCTCGAAGGAGAACTCCCCGGGCTCGGACTTCATCAGCCAGTAGTTCATGCCGCGCTCCTCGCGGGACGGAAAGGATCGCCGCGCATTCAGAACTTGACGTGCTCGACGATCTCGAGCCCGAAGCCCGAGATCGCGCTGTAGCGCATCGGCGCCCCCATCAGGCGCATGCGGCCCACCCCGAGCTGGCGCAGGATCTGCGACCCGACCCCGACCAGGTTGAGCGTGCTCGGCGGGCGCCCGCCGGCGGCGACGGCCGTCTCGCCGAGCGCCGCCTCCACGCTCGCGAGCAGGTGCGCCTCGGTCTCCGGCTGCGCGAGCAGCACCAGTGCGCCGGTGCCGTCGCGGTCTATGCGCTCGAGGCAGCGGCCGGCGTTCCAGTCGCGCGCGCTGCCCGGCACGTCGGTGCCCAGCACGTCGCGCAGCGCCGCGATCTGCTGCACGCGCACCAGCGCGGGCGTGTGCGGCGCGAGCGTGCCGCGGGTCAGCGCGAGGTGCACCTGGCCGTCGTCGGCATCGCGGAACACGTGCAGGCGGAACGCGCCCCACGCGGTCTGTACCTCACCGTCGCGGACGCGGTGCACGGTGGTCTCGTTGCTCAGGCGGAACTGGATCAGCCCGGCGATGGTGCCCACGCGCAGCCCGTGCCGGTGCGCGAACGCGAGCAGCGCCTCGCCCGTAGCGAGCGTGCCGTCCTCGTTCAGCACGTCGACCATCACGGCCGCCGGCTCGAAACCGGCCAGCCGTGCCAGGTCGCACCCGCCCTCGGTGTGGCCGGCACGTTTCAGGACGCCGCCCGGCTCGGCGCGCAGCGGGAACACGTGCCCGGGCTGCACCACGTCACGCGGTTGCGCGCCGCGCGCCACCGCCACCCGGATCGTGTGCGCCCGGTCGGCCGCCGAGATGCCGGTGCTGATGCCCTCGGCCGCCTCGATCGATACCGTGAAACGGCTCGCGAAGGGGCTCGGCGAACCGCCGACCATCGGCGGCAGTTGCAGCTGCGCGCAGCGCCCGGCGGTGAGCCCCAGGCAGACCAGTCCGCGCGCCTGGCGCACCATGAAGTTGATCTTCTCGGCGCCGATGTCCTCGGCCGGCGCCAGCAGCACCCCGCCGAGCCGCTCGTCGTCGTCATCGACCAGCACCACCATCTCGCCGCGGCGGAAGCTGTCGATCAGTTGTTGCGTGGCATCGAATTTCATGAGGCGTCGAATCCGTTACGGTGCAGGAACTCGCGGGTGATGCCGCCCGTCGCCGGCCGCGCCGCGGCGTCGCCGAGCAGCAGGCGCTCGAGGTAGCGCGCGATCACGTCGACCTCGAGGTTCACGCGCGTACCCGGTCGGTAATCGCCGAAGATCGTCTCGCTGGCGGTCACCGGGATGATGTTCAGCTCGAACTCGGCGCCGTCGACGCCGTTGACGGTGAGGCTGACGCCGTCGACGCAGATCGAGCCCTTGTGCGCGATGTAGCGCGCCAGCGCCTGCGGCGCGCGCACGCGATAGCGGATCGAGCGCCCGTCCGGCGCCAGCGAGACGATCTCGCCCACACCGTCGACATGGCCGCTGACGATGTGGCCACCGAGGCGCTCGCCGACCGCCATCGCCTTCTCGAGGTTCACGCGCGCGCCCGCCGCGAGCGAACCCAGCGTCGTGAGGCCCAGCGTCTCGAGCGATACGTCCGCCGCGTACCAGTCCGCGCCCCACTCGACGACCGTGAGGCAGACGCCGCTGGTGGCGATGCTGTCGCCGTGGCGCACGTCGTGCATCCCGAGGCGGGGGCTGCCGACATGCAGGCGCACGTCGCCGCCGCGCCGCTCGATGCGGCGCACCTCGCCGATCGCCTGGATGATTCCCGTGAACATCGCTGCTCCTGAGCGTGAATCGAACGCGGACGCGGCCTCAGCCGGCGTCCACGGTGGCGGTGATCCGCCAGTCCTCCCCGACCGCGGCGACGTCGGCGATGCGCAACGCCACCTTGGCGTCCATGCTCGCCAGCGGCAGCTCGAACAGCGGCCGGGCCGCGCTGCCGAGCAACGCCGGTGCCACGTAGAACACCAACTCGTCGACCAGCCCGGAACGCAGCACCGCGCCCGCCAGCGTCGCACCGGCCTCGATCAGGACCTCGTTGCACTGCGCCGCACCGAGGTGTTCCAGCAGCGCGTGCAGATCGATGCCGCCCGTCGCGTCCGGCAGATGCAGCAGCGTGGCACCGGCGGCAGCGAGCGCGCGTTCGCGCGCCGCGTCGGCCCCCGCGGTGACCACGATGGTCTCGCCGGGCTGCCCCAGCACGCGCGCCGCCGCCGGCGTGCGTGCGCGCGAATCGACCACCACGCGCACCGGCTGGCGCCCCGGCGCGCTCCCGGCGCCATCGGCCGGCAGGCGCACGTCGAGGCGCGGATCGTCGTGCAGCACGGTGCCGATGCCGGTCACGATCGCACAGCTGCGCGCGCGCAGCCGCTGCACGTCGGCGCGCGCGGCGGGGCCGGTGATCCACTTGCTGCTGCCATCGGCCATCGCGGTGCGCGCGTCGAGGCTCATCGCGAGTTTGACCCGCACCCACGGCAGACCGGTGCTCATCCGTTTGAAAAAGCCGGGGTTCAGCGCCCGCGCCTCGCGCTCGAGCACGCCGCAGTGCACCTCGATGCCGGCCGCGCGCAACCGCCCCAGCCCACTGCCGGCAACCAGCGGGTTGGGGTCGGGCGCGGCGGCGACCACGCGCGCCACGCCCGCCTCGATCAGCGCCTCCGTGCACGGCGGCGTGCGGCCGTGATGGCTGCAAGGCTCCAGGCTCACGTAGGCGGTGGCGCCCGTCACCGGCTCCGCGGCCGCGCGCAGCGCCGCGATTTCCGCGTGTTCGCAGCCGGCACGCCGGTGGAAGCCGCTGGCGATCACCCGCTCGCCGCGCGCGAGCACGCAGCCCACCCGCGGGTTCGGCGGCGTCGTGTACAGTCCGCGGCGGGCCAGCGCGAGCGCCTGCGCCATGTGGCGCGTATCGATCACGTCCTGCGCGTCCATCGCCGCTCTCAGCCCGCCACGCCGGGCGCGGGCTCGCCCTGTTCCTCGGCCAGCCGTTCGATCTCGGCGCGGAACTCGTTCAGGTCCTGGAAACTGCGGTAGACCGAGGCGAAGCGCACGAAAGCCACATGGTCGACCGCCTTCAGCTGCCGCATGACCTCCTCGCCGACGACGCGCGACGCCACCTCGCGCTCGCCGGTGGCGATCAGGGCACGCTTGATCTGGCTCAGCATGTGCTCGACACGTTCGACGCTGACCGGACGCTTCTCGATCGCGCGCAGGATGCCCTGGCGCAGCTTGTCCTCGTGGAACGGCTCGCGCACCCCGCTCTGCTTGATGATCCGCGGCAGCATCAGCTCGGCCGTCTCGTAGGTCGTGAAGCGCTCGGAGCAGCCGAGGCACTCGCGGCGGCGACGCACCTGGTCACCGTCGGCCACGAGCCGCGAATCGATGACCTTGGTGTCGGCCGCGGAACAGAACGGGCAACGCATCAGCGGGGAACACGGTTGGTGGCAAGATGCGCATGGTAGCACAGGCCCTCCGCGCGGCCGCGTGCCGCGGGCATGATCCAGGCCATGCCCGCGGCACGCTGCTTGCGGTAGACTTCGATAAAGACCGTACAATCAGGAGGGTTTCGGGATGGGCGAAAAAAACAGCGACAAGCGCAGGACGGTATTCATCACCGGCGCTGCCGGCGGGCTCGGCGCGAGCACCGCGCGCCACCTCGCCGAACGCGACTGGCTGGTGTTCGCGGCCGACTACGACGCGAAGGCACTGAAGGAACTCGAGGACGAGCCGAACATCCATCCGTTGCAGCTCGACGTGACCGACGCGTCGAGCTGCGAGGCGGCACGACGCAACGTCGCCGCCGTGTGCCGCGGACTGGACGGCATCGTGAACTTCGCCGGCATCCTCGCGGTCGGCTCGCTGGTCGAGATCGACCCGGAAACGGTGCGCCGCGTGCTCGAGGTCAATGTGATGGGCACCGTGCGCGTGAACCACGCGCTGTTCCGCCACGTGCTGGCGCGCAAGGGGCGGATCGTGAACATCAGCTCGGAAACCGGCTGGCAGTCGGCGATGCCGTTCAACGGTCCGTATGCGATGAGCAAGCACGCGATCGAGGCGTACTCGGACGCGTTGCGCCGCGAATTGATGTTCCTGGACATCCCGGTCATCAAGATCCAGCCGGGGCCGTTCCGCACCGGCATGGTGGCGAGCATCGAGCAGAACTTCGATCGCGTGACGAAGTCCTCGAAGTACTTCAAGGGTCTGCTGAACGGCCTGAAGCAGGCGACGCTCAAGGAGCAGGGCAAGGCGCACGATCCGCGGGTGCTGGCGCGCGTGGTGCACAGCGCGCTGACCGACCGCTGGCCACGCGCGGCGTATTCGGTGAAGCCGGATCCGCAGCGCGCCGCGCTGAACCGCCTGCCCGAGTGGTCGATCGACACCGTGCTGAAGACGATGCTGCGCGGCTGAAGAGGCCGTCGGCGGTTTGCGCGCACGCCCGCGATCCGTATGCTGTGGGCCGCTGACCGAACCCGCACCACAGCAGGAGCAAGGAATGGACGTGCGCAGACTCACCGACGCGATCGCGGTCGCGCCGCAGATATCCGTCGACGATGTCGCGCAGGCGGTGCGGCTCGGTTTCCGCACCCTGA
>WBZY01000103.1_pt1 | contig 90345 bp, 98 predicted proteins | sample 5204191 | NCBI WGS metagenome assembly WBZY01 (sample SAMN12344363, study PRJNA552823) | activated sludge metagenome | biome: Activated sludge suspended growth; feature: Anammox Sidestream; material: Wastewater; isolation source: activated sludge from anammox sidestream of wastewater treatment... | reverse complement strand
CGGGTGACCTATGAGCGGGTGCACGGGCGGATCCCCACCAACGGGGCGTTCTTTCAGCTGGTCCTGGGCGATGCCTGGTTTGCCTGGCTGCGGCCTCTCTCGCAACTCATGGCAAAGCTGGACGAACTGTCGGAAAGCAAAGAAGTCGCCGACAGGGCGGAAATCTCCGTAGTGGTCGCCTCGGTGCGCACGTTACTCATGCCCTCCGAAGAGGGTGACGGCTTCGGCCGGCACTATTACGTTGCGTTGCAACGGGACCCGGATGTGGGCTTGGCGCATGCGGCGGTGCGGGCGCTGCTTCGGTAGCGGAGGCCGGAAGCATGAAAAAACTCATCGACGGTATTCATCGCTTTCAATCGGGCGTTTTCGGTGCGAAGAAGGAACTGTTCGAGCGGCTGTCCAAAGGGCAAGAGCCGGACGCGCTCTTTATTACCTGCTCGGACAGCAGGGTGAGTCCCACGCTCCTGACCCAGACGGTGCCGGGCGACCTGTTCATTCTCCGCAATGCCGGCAACCTTGTCCCGCCCTACGGCCCGATTCATGGAGCGGAAGCCGCCGCGATCGAATATGCGATCGATGTCCTGGCGGTGCGAGACCTCATCATCTGCGGGCATACCCATTGCGGTGCCATGAAAGCCGTGCTCGATCCGTCCTCGCTGGACAAGCTGCCGGCGACCAAGGGGTGGCTGACCTATGCCGAGGCCACGCGGCGGGTCATGACGACGCACTATCGGGATCTATCGAATGACGACCAGCTCGAAGTCTGCATCGAAGAGAACGTGCTCGTCCAGATTGAACATCTCCGGACGCATCCATCGGTCTTGGCGGCGTTGGCGAGCAGCCGATTGCGGCTCCATGCGTGGGTCTATGAGATCGAGAGCGGGCACGTCATGGCCTTCGACGAGCATGCCGGGCAGTATGTGCCCATCGCGGAGGCAGGTCGCGGTGTCGCTGAGCGACCGGATCGTCTCACGGCGACCCGGCAGATCTGACGGAACGAAAGGCCTTCATCCCCGCGGCGATGGCGTGGGGATCACAGGAAAGGAGGACCATGAAAGCACAGTACTTGGGCCACGTGGTGTTTTACGTGAAGGATCTGCAACGCTCCCTCGCCTTTTATCGTGACCTGTTGGGGTTTCAGGAGGTCGGGCGGATTTTCAATGGCGCGGCGGCGGCGCTCACCTCCGGCCGTACGCACCACGAGTTGCTGCTCATTCAGGTGGGCGATGCCCCGGGGCCTCCGTCCGGCCGACGACGCGGGCTCTACCATATCGGGATCAAGGTGGGCGACAGTCTCGACGAACTGCGCGCGGCCAAGCAGGAACTGGAAGCGGCGGGCGTGCCCATCGACGGCATGAGCGACCATACGGTGAGCCAAAGCCTCTACCTGAAGGATCCGGACGGCAACGAAGTCGAAGTCTATGTCGATGCCGCCGAAGCGATCTGGAAGAACGATCCGTCGGCGGTAGTCTCGCCCATCAAGCCGTTGCGACTGTAACCGGACGTGAGGCTGCCCCTTTTTGCCATAGCCCCGCAGCCATACAGTGGCGCATATCTCCTCACGCTGCTCACGACCCGTTGTGGAGAGGCGCAGAATAGTACGATTGGTTGTGGCAGGAGATTCGCACAGTCCACCGAGCACGAGGCGTGTACCACTTCAACCAACCAGGAGGTGAACAGATGGAAGAGCCAGTCATTGCGGCCAAACAACCGGCGGTCATGTCGTTAGATCCTGGCACCTACTATTGGTGCCGATGCGGGCGCTCGAAGAATCAGCCGTTCTGCGACGGGTCCCACAAGGGCACGAGCTTCACGCCGTTGGAATTTACGACCACGGAGAAGAAGCAGGTAGCCCTCTGCCAATGCAAGCACACCAAGAACCCGCCCTATTGCGACGGCACGCACAAGACGCTCTGATGGGGCGTGCCCTGACCCACAGGGCATCCTCTGGCCGGGAGCGCCACATCCTCGAAGCCGCCATGGTCGCTTGGAAACACCAGACACGATCTGAGAGACAGGAGGCGACATGAAGACGATCGGGAACAACGCGGTAGTTGCATGTATCGTGACGGCGGGGGTGGTGATCGGGAGTTACGCGGCCACGGCGGGAGCGGCGCCCAACGAGGGGTCTGGATCGGGCTTTGTCTGGAAGGACGGAGCCGAAGTCTATTCGAAAGTCTGCGCATACTGTCATGAAGCCAAGGTGGGCCCGACGATTCGCGGCCGTAGGCTGGATCCTCTCTACATCCGGCACATGGTGCGAAACGGCAACCGGGCCATGCCGGCCTTTCGCGCGGCGGAAATCGACGAAGAGGCACTGACAAAGGTGGCCGAATATGTCTCCAAATCGGAAATCGACCGCTCGGGAGGGGCGACGCAATGAATATTGATCGACGCAGCCTCATGAAGGGTCTGTTGGCCGGTGGAGCCCTGCTGACGCTCGGAGTTCCTCCATGGACGTTCGCAGACCAGGCCACTCGGAAACCCAGGCAATGCCTGCTCTTGCTGGGGGACAGCGAGGTCGATGATGCATTTGCGGGGGGGGTTCGCGCGGCCTGCGTCGGGTTGGAATACGACGGGTTGCGGATCGTAAAGGTGACCGGCGGGCTCCTCTCCGATGCGAACAAGATGGACTTGTTGTTGGAGCGGTTTAAAGAAGCGAGGTGGATCGCCGTCATGGACGATGCGAGCGCGGCGGTCTTTCAGGAACTGGCGCGAGCAGCCGGTGGTCGGCTGTTGTCCGTCGGTTCCCACGTCGGTTCAGAGGATGGCGCCTGTCCACTTCGTCATACCTGGCTCGTGGCCTCACCGGCTCAAAGCGTCGGAGGGCTCCTTGCGGCCCAGCTCGCTGGGCCCAGAGCCGGCTTCTCGATCACGGAGCGCTTTCTGAGCGAACCAGCCAACGGCGGTCAGCTGGTCGGTTGGTCTGCGGCGGGATTCTCGTCCTACCGGTTGGCGGCGTCAGAATCGATGCATCTCCATTGTTCTGGTTTCTCGTGGTCCGAGGGGTGCGGGCTGCTGGGTTTGGCCGAGGGCGAAGGGTGGCGGCCGATCCCCTCACAGGTCTGTGAGCGGGAGAAGATTTCATGGCAGCCCGACGATTGGGCGCAAGCTGTGGGGTATGCGGCGGCAGCATCGGCTCTTGGGATGAACTCCGTTCAAGAGTCCTGCTCCAGCCGCGCATTCGTGCATCGAGCGCATGGGGGCGGACAGGTGTCGGCACGGCGCCAGTTCGTCTCATTGGTCATGGATCTCTAGGGCGAGCGAGGAGGACCAGCGATGGCCGGCAAATTTATCGCGTTACCGAAGGGTGTCTCGGAGGAATCCTTTGCGGCGGCGGTTGCGGAATTCCGTCGCGTGTTAGGTCAGGACGCGGTGCTCGTGACGGCGGAGCAACTGGCCCCCTATATCAAGACCATGATGCCGGTCCCCGATGCGGACCATACCCCGTCCGCTGCGCTCCTGGCGACGACGGTTGAGCAGATTCAGCAGATCGTGGGAATTTGCAATCAATACAAAGTGCCGATTTGGACGATCTCGACCGGCCGCAATTTCGGATACGGCTCTGCCGCGCCGGCAGAACGAGGCCAGGTGGTGCTCGACCTGAAACGGATGAACCGTATTCTTGAAGTCGATCCGGATCTCTGTTTCGCGCTCGTCGAGCCGGGGGTCACGTACAAACAGCTCTACGACTACATTCAGGACCATCGGTATCCGCTCTGGCTGTCCTGTCCCGCGCCGTCTGCCATTGCGGGACCGACGGGAAATACGTTGGACCGTGGGGTGGGTTACACGCCCTATGGGGAACATTTCTTGTTCGCCTGCGGAATGGAAGTCGTCCTGGCGACCGGCGAGGTGTTGCGCACCGGGATGGGATCGCTGCCGAATTCCAATACTTGGCAGGTGTTCAAGTGGGGCTATGGACCGTACTTGGACGGCATCTTTACGCAGTCCAATTACGGCATCGTGACGAAATTCGGATTTTGGCTGATGCCCGCCCCTCCCGCCTTCAAGCCGTTCGTCATTCAGTACGAGAATGAAGACGATATCGTGGAAATCGTCGAGACCATCAGGCCGCTCCGCATCAGCGGGGTCATCCCCAATGCCGTCGTCATTGCCCACGCGTTGTACGAAGCCCCGACGAAGGCCAAACGGAGCGACTACATGACCGGACCTGGGGCGATCACCGACGAGGCCGTGCGGCAGATCATGAAGGACCACAAGTTAGGGGCTTGGAACGTCTATGCGGCCCTCTACGGGACACAAGAACAAATCGACGTCAATTGGAAGATCGTCACGACGGCGTTCAGCCGATCGGGTAAGGCGAAGATCCTGACGGAGCAAGAGGCCGGTGACGATCCGGCGTTCCAGTATCGCGCGGCCTTGATGCGTGGCGACATGACCCTCAAGGAGTTTTCTCTCTACAACTGGCGCGGCGGCGGAGGTTCCATGTGGTTTGCGCCGGTCTCGCAGGCCCGCGGCAGCGAAACGCTCAAGCAAATGGCCATGACCAAGCGCATTCTGGGAAAGTACGGACTGGATTATGCGGGCGAGTTCATCGTCGGCATGCGCGATATGCACCATATTGTGGACGTGCTCTACGACCGGACCGACCCGGCCGTCGTGAAGGCTGCGTACCAATGTTTCGATGAGCTCCTGACCGAGTTTTCCGCGGAAGGCTACGGCACCTACCGTGTCAACACGGCCTTCATGGATAAAGTGGCGCACACGTATGGCCCGGTGCAACGACAGGTCCACAAGACGCTGAAGAAGGCCTTGGATCCGAATGGGATTCTCGCGCCGGGGAAATCCGGCATCCGATAGCGCGGCGGGTCCTTGTCGTCGACGGTTCCAATGACGGTCGTGCACAAAGGAGTCACCAGATGGCCAATTCACCTGCGATGCACACCAAAGAGATCAGGGCCGCCGTGGTCCGCAAAAAGGGCGGGCCGTTCCAAGTTGAGACACTCACGTTGCAAGAACCCCGCCCCGACGAGGTCTTGATTCGGATCATTGCGACCGGCATGTGCCACACCGACATGGTCGCGCGAGACCAACTCTATACTGTACCTCTGCCCGTCGTGTTGGGGCACGAAGGAGCAGGCGTCGTCGAGCGAATCGGCAGCAGCGTGAAGAAAGTGGCACCGGGCGATCACGTCGTGCTGACGTACATGTGGTGCGGGCATTGCCTGCCCTGCCTGAACGGCGATTTGACCTACTGCGAGAATTTCTACCCGTTGAATTTCGGGGGCGCCCGCGAAGACGGAAGCACCGCGACGCAGGACGGGCAAGGAGCGGTCCACGATCACTTCTTCGGACAATCGTCGTTTGGGTCCTGTGCCCTCGCTCATGAACGCAATGTGATCAAGGTGCCGAACGATGCGCCGCTGGAATTGCTCGGCCCTCTCGGCTGTGGCATCCAAACCGGTGCGGGGGCTGTGATGAATGCCTTGAAGGTTCGTCCCGGCGGTACGTTCGCCGCGTTCGGCGGCGGAGCCGTCGGCTTGAGCGCCGTGATGGCCGCTCGCGTGGCCGGAGCGACCACGATCATCGCCGCAGATGTCGTGCCGTCGCGTCTTGTGCTGGCCAAGGAGCTTGGAGCAACCCATACCGTGAACAGCCGCGAGACCGATCCTGTCGAGGCCGTGCGCGACATCACTGGAGGCGGTGCCGACTTCTCGCTCGAATCGAGCGGGCGACCTGCCGTGTTGCGCCAGGCCATCGACGCATTGGCGATCCGCGGTACCTGCGGTATCGTCGGGGCGCCGGCGTTGGGCACCGAAGCCAGTTTCGATGTGAACGGGGTGATGACGACCGGCAAGCGGATCATCGGCATCATCGAAGGCGACAGCGTTCCCGACCTGTTCATCCCCAGTCTGGTCGAGTTGTACCGGCAAGGGCGGTTTCCGTTCGACAAGCTGGTGAAGTTCTACAACCTCGATCAGATTAACCAGGCGGCGGAAGATAGCGAGAAGGGGGTCACCATTAAACCGATCATCCGCTTCGCAGCATGAGTCACGCGGTGCCGCATCCGGGCTCGAGAGCATCAGGAGCAATGTCAGGTGACACTCGGTTCAGGAGATTCGATGGAGAGCAAGAGGTTCCTATGAAAATCGTATTGATCGGCGCCAGTGGGTTTGTAGGCTCGGCCATTTTGAAAGAAGCCTTGGATCGCGGCCATGAGGTCACGGCCATCGTTCGTGACCCCGAGAAGTTGCAACCGCATGCGAAGCTGCACTCCCGGAAAGGAGATGTCTACAATGTTGACGACGTGGCCCGTTTGGTTGCGGGCCATGATGCCGTGATCAGCGCCTTCAATCCGGGCTGGGGCAATCCGGACATCTACAATCTTCAGGTAAAGGGCACGCAAGCCATCATCGATGGTGTGAAAAGGGCCGGCGTGAAGCGATTGTTATTCGTAGGGGGCGCCGGCAGCCTGGAAGTGAAGCCGGGCATTCAGGCCTTGGATCTGCCGGGTTTTCCCGCCGAGTATAAGCAGGGCGCGCTCGCCACCCGAGAGGCCCTGAATATGCTGCGCAAGGAATCCGGCCTTGACTGGTCGTTTCTCTCCCCGTCTGCCGACCTGTCGCCAGGACCCCGTACCGGGAAGTTCCGGCTCGGGAAGGATCAGATGCTGGTGGATACGAACGGAACGAGCCGCATCTCGACCCAGGATTATGCGATGGCGATGATCGATGAGGTGGAGAGACCAACACATGTCCGGCAGCGCTTCACGGTGGGGTATTGAGGCTCGGCGCATTGGGGACATGCCTATACGTGGTGCGCAGATTCCGAGGGTCGTCATCGTCGGCGGGGGGTTCGGAGGGCTCTATGCGGCCAAAGGCCTGTCGAATAAGGCGGTGGCCGTCACCCTGATCGACCGCAAGAACCATCACACCTTTCAACCCCTGCTCTACCAGGTGGCGCTGGGCGTGCTGTCTCCCGGCGAAATCGCCTCCTCGTTGCGCCGCATCCTGCAGCCGGCGCGCAACCTGCACACCATCCTGGGCGAGGTGGTCGGGATCGACCTCGCTGCCCGCAACGTGCAACTCAACGACGGCGCGGCGGTGGCCTATGACTATCTCATTCTCGCCGCCGGAGCCCGCCATGCCTACTTCGGCCATGACGAATGGGAGGCCGATGCGCCGGGCCTCAAGACGATCGAAGATGCGGTCGAAATCCGAAGCCGTTTGCTCCTGGCGTTCGAGCGGGCGGAACGGAAGGCGCAGCTCACGGGACGGCACGAGCCGTTGAGTTTTGCCGTCATCGGCGGGGGGCCGACCGGTGTGGAATTGGCCGGAGCCATCGCCGACCTCGCGCGGTTGGCGCTGGCCAAGGATTTCAAGGCCATCGACACGATGCAGGCACGTGTCCGCCTGTACGAGGGCGCCTCACGCATTCTCGGGGCCTATTCGGACGATTCGTCACGCAAGGCTGCCGAACAACTGGAGCAGCTGGGCGTCGAAGTTTGCACCGACAGCCTCGTGCGAGCCGTGGAACCGGGTCGGATCAAGGTACGGGACGAGTGGATTGCCACGGACGTGACGATTTGGGCGACCGGGGTTGCGCCCTCCCCGCTCGCGAAGACAGTGGGAGTAGCCACGGATCGTTCGGGGCGGGTGCCCATCGAGCAGGACCTCAGCCTGCCGGGCCATCGCGAAGTGTTCGTCATCGGCGACATGGCGGCGCTCGTCGACGCGAACGGCAGGTCGGTGCCGGGCCTAGCTGCCGCGGCTTTGCAGCAGGGGCAACAGGCGGCGCGCAACATCCTGAACGATCTCCAAGGGCGGCCACGCGAACCCTTTCGGTACGTGGATCGGGGTAGCATGGCGACGATCGGCCACCACCGCGCGGTGGTGGAGTTCGGTCGATGGCACCTCTCCGGCATACCGGCCTGGTTGCTTTGGTCGGTGGTGCACGTGTTCTTGCTGATTGGCTTCCGGAATCGCATCACCGTGATGCTGCAGTGGATCTGGGCCTATGTCACGCGCAAGGGCAGCAGTCCCCTCATCACCGATTTTCAGCGGACGGAGGCCAAACGCGCCTTCCCCGCTACGCGCAGGCCTTGACGATGGTGGATGAGAATCGGCGAAAGTTGTCGAGGTGAGTGGTGATGATCGTATTGAGGATCTCCAGGTTTAGGCTGGTGTAGTCATGAACAGCGACGTTGCGGAAGCCGACCATTCGCTGGAATCGGTTCGCCAACTCGGCCGGGAGCAGTCCCGCTTTCTCTAGCAAGCCAAACGCCTTTCTGCTTTCCTGCGGAAGTCCCAACCCGTTACGCCTGATCACATACATGGCGAGATCAATGGCGGTCTCGCAGGCACGCTGCAGATTGAGCACGATCGCATCCTGCTTGGTTTGATTGTCGAACAGGTTGCCTCGATTCCCTCCATATTCTTCGGTGATGCGGCGCAGGCATCGTTCGATACTCGCCGCCTTGTTCACAATCACATCGTCAGCCATACACGAGCCCACGAATTTTGATGTCGTTGAGTAACTCCCGCCGTTCTTCGTTCAGCCTTGCATAGTCGGAGTAGGCGTACATTTCAAATTCAGCCCGAGCGGAGTCCTCTCTGCTGTCGAGGATGCGGCCGGTGGCAAGGACCTGTGCACGCATGACCGTGGAGGCTCGCTTGAGATCGAGCAGGTCCACATCTCGACCAAGTCGAGCGGCGAGTTCTTGACCCAATTCGAAGAGCCGCTCACTGGGAAGCGTCCGCTTGGCAAGGATGGCGAGGTCAATGTCGCTGTCCGGGGTCGCATCGCCTCGGACCTGTGAGCCGAACTGGTAGATGGCCACGAGGTCGGGAATGTGCTCCCGCAGAAATCGCACGATCGTCGCACTGTTCATGGAAGCATCTCCACTCCGGCGAAGCAGTATACGTGACAGGGTAGGAAATGTCGAAGCGGGGCAAACGGGCGGCGTTGCGCCCGGCTCGGGCTCCGGGCATACTAGGCCGCGCATGACTCACCCACCGCCGACGCAGACGGATCAGCTCAACCTCGAACGGTATCGCGCCCTGTTGCGCGTGGCGGAGGCGATCGCCAGCCACTCCGACTTGGCCGCGCTGACGCAGGATCTCGCGCGGTTGCTGCCGTCGGTCGTGCCGGTCAATTTCGTCGGGCTCTCGCTGCACGATCTCCAGCGTGGGGTCATGCGGCTCCATGTGCTGCAGGCCAATGTGCCGGCGGACATCATCGGCGGCCAGGAACGTCCGCCCGACGAAACTCCGGCCGGCTTGGTCTGGGCCACGCAGGAGCCGCTGTTGCTTAACGATCTGACGAAGGAGCAGCGTTGGCCGGAGGTCATCGGCCTGATGCGGGAAGACGGGGTTCAGTCCTGTTGCCTGGTGCCCTTGACCTCGGCGGTCCGCCGCTTGGGTGCGTTGGAATTCTCGAGCCTGGAGAAGGATGTGTACCGGACGTCGGATTTGGAATTGATGCAGCAGGTCGGACGGCAGGTGGCGGTGGCCGTCGAGAATGTCCTCAACCGCGAGGCGGCGGCCGCGTCGCAACGGGACGTGGAGCGGCAGCGGGATCGCTTCGGACTGTTGCTGCGTATGACCAACACGATGGCGTCTACGTTGGATCTGCGCGAGGTATTCAAGGCGGTGAGCCTGTGCCTGCGCGAGATGGTGTCGCAAGAATATGCCAGCCTGGTTCTCTGCGACGGCGACACGCAACGTGTGCGCCTTCACGCCTTGGATTTTCCCGACAATCAAGGGGCGCTGGCCGAGGGCGTGGTCACGGACGTGAGCGATTCTCCGGCCGGTCTGGCCCTGCAGCGGAAACGCCCCGTGGTGGTCAACGAGCGTCAGGAGCTGGAAACCTTTGCGCACGCCGTGCTCCGTCTGCTGGTCGAGAAGGGGTTTGGTTCCATCTGCTCGCTGCCCCTCTTGTCGCGCGACCGGGTGATCGGCTGTTTGAATCTGGCCAGCCGCCAAGAGCATGCCTTCAGCGCGCAAGATGTCGAGTTCTTGAGCCAGGTGGCCGGGCAGGTCGCCCTTGCCGTTGAGAACGCGTTAGCCTATCAGGAGATCAGGGCGCTCAAGGACCGCTTGACCGAAGAGAAGCTCTACCTCGAAGAAGAGATTCGTCTGGAACATGGCTTCGACGACATCATCGGCGAAAGCCGTGTACTCAAGCAGGTGTTGGGGCAGGTAGAGATCGTGGCGCCGACCGACGCCACCGTGTTGATCCAGGGCGAAACCGGGACCGGAAAGGAACTCATCGCCCGGGCCATCCATCGGCTCAGCGGCCGCCGGCAGCGCACCTTTGTGAAGCTCAACTGCGCAGCCATTCCGACCGGCCTGTTGGAGAGTGAGCTGTTCGGCCACGAGCGGGGCGCCTTCACGGGGGCCATTTCCCAAAAGATCGGCCGCTTCGAGTTGGCCCACGAGGGCACGATCTTTCTCGACGAAGTGGGCGAGATCCCGCTGGAGCTGCAGTCGAAGCTGCTCCGCGTGCTCCAGGAGCAGGAGTTCGAGCGGCTCGGGAGCACCCGCACGATCCGCGTGGACATCCGGCTGGTGGCTGCCACGAACCGGGACCTGGCGAAGCTGGTCGAAGAGGGCCGGTTTCGAAGCGATCTGTACTATCGGCTGAACGTGTTCCCGGTCACGATGCCGCCGCTGCGCGACCGGCGAGAGGATATTCCGATGCTCGTGCGGTATTTCACGCAGCACTATGCCGCGCGCATGAAGAAGCCGATCGAATCGATTCCCGCCCCGACCCTGGAGGCGTTGTCGCGTTATGCGTGGCCGGGCAACATCCGTGAATTGGAAAATCTGATCGAGCGCGCGGTCATCCTTACCCAGGGGACTCAACTCCAGGTGCCGCTCCAGGAGCTGAAGCTGGAAGCGCGGCTGGTTGCGGCACCGAGCACCACCTTGCAGGATGCGGAACGGGAGCAGATCCTGCGTGTCTTGCGCGAGGCACAGTGGGTGATCGGCGGGCCGGACGGCGCGGCGGCTCGCTTGGGCCTGAAACGCACGACCCTCACCTCGAAAATCAAGAAGCTCGGTCTCTCCCGCCCCAGGGAATAACGGGTGGACGCTCCCCTACCATGTCGTGTCGATTACTGATTGAATGTGAAGAGAACGAGCCGCTCGGCTCTCACACCCATCACCAAGGAGGGCAGCATGAAGATGCAGCACACGGTTCGAGTTGCGATCGGGGCATTGATTCTGGCCGGGGCGTTGGTCGGCGCCGGGTGCCATCGTCACTATACGCCGGCGGAGCGGGCCGACTCGATGACGGGCAAGATTGCTAAACATCTGGACCTGGATGAACAGCAGAAGGCCAAGCTGGCCGCCGTGAAGAATGAAGTGTTGGCCGCCCGCGCCGAGTCGGAGCAAGAACGCAAGGCGACCATGGAAGAGGTCATCGCTCAGGTGCAAAGTGAGCGGCTGGATCAGGCCAAACTGACCCGGCTGTTCGAGCAGCACCAAGCGGGACAGACCCGCCTGATGCAGCGCGTGTTGCCTAAGCTGGCGGACTGGCATGCGACTCTCCGGCCGGAACAGAAGGCTGAAGCAGTGGAGCACCTCCGCAAATGGATGGACCGGTACGGGGATCATTGAGTCGTGAGGAGGATGGTGGGCTCACGTCCGCCATCCACGACGAATGACCATCCGTACCTTCACGATGGCGGCCGCCGTCCTCGCATCGGTGCTGATCGCCGGATATGTGATCCTCGATCGGCTGGTGTGGCAGGACGGCCTCCCGGAGGGGCTGGTTCAAGCCAATGGACGGATTGAAGGCGACCATGTCACCGTGTCCAGCAAGTTTCCCGGGCGCGTCGTCGAGCTGGCGGCGCGCGAAGGGAGCCAGGTCGTCAAAGGCAGCCTGCTGATTCGCCTGGACGATGCCCAAGCGACGGCGAAGGTCGATCAAGCGGCGCGGTTGGTGGACAGCTTGATGGCGCAGGTGGAAGCGGCCCATACCGCGCTGGCGGTCCTGAACCTCGAAGTGCCTCTGAGCATCGAAGCGGCGGACGCCAAAGTCGACAGCGCGCGCGCCCTCATTCGGAAGGCGAAAGCCGTCGAATATGAAGCCCGTCGGGACGCCGAGCGGGTGCATTCCTTGCTTCCGGAGCAGGCGGTGTCACAGCAGCATGTGGATCAGGCCGATGCGCGCTGGAAAGTCGCGGTCACGGAGATTGCGGTGGCGCAAGCTGCCCTCGACCAAGCCGGCAAGGAACTCGCCCAGGCCGAATTGGGGCGGGAGCGAATCCGATCGAAGGAAGCGGAGGTGGCGGCGCTCGAACGGCAACGCGACCAAGCGGATGCGGCGCTCGCGGAAGCCCGTAGCATCCTCGACGATCTGGCGATCGTAGCCCCGACGAACGGCACGGTGACGACCCGCATGGTCGACGTCGGAGAAGTCGTGGCGACCGGCGCGCCCCTGCTCGAATTGGTGGACCTCGACCGCCTCTACCTGCAGGTCTATGTCCCGGAACTCCAAATCGGCAAGGTCCGTCTGGATTTGCCGGCCCGCATCCATACGGATGCCTTTCCCGACGAGCCCTTCGAGGCGACGGTCCGGTACATCGCCTCGAAAGCGGAATTCACGCCGAAAGAAGTTCAGACCCCGGACGAACGGGTCAAACTGATCTATGCCGTTCGGCTCTATCTCACCGGGAATCCTGACCATCGGCTGACGCCGGGCCTGCCGGCGGACGCGGTGATCCGCTGGAAGGACGACGTGGCCTGGTCGAAGCCCCGATGACCAGGCCCGCTGCATCGTCACCGGAGGTGGCCGTCCGATTGTCCGGCTTCGTCAAGCGTTACAAGCAGCACCTTGCGGTCGACGGCCTGGACCTCACCGTCAAGAGGGGTGAGATCTACGGCCTCATCGGACCGGATGGCGCGGGCAAGAGCAGTGTGATGAAGGCGATCGCCGGAGTGTTGCAGTACGAGGGCGGGTCCGCCGAAGTGTTCGGGACCTTCGTGGATTCCGAGCGAGCCGCCGAACAGGTGAAGCGGCGAATCGGATTTCTTCCCCAAGGACTGGGGCTCAATCTCTACCCTGAACTCTCCGTCGAGGAGAACATCGACTTTTTTGCCGCACTCCGTCTGGTTCCCGAGGCGGAGCTGTGTGAACGCAAGGCCCGGTTGCTGGCGATCACGCGCTTAGATCGGTTTCGTGGCCGGCTGATGAAACAGCTCTCGGGCGGGATGAAGCAAAAGCTCGGCCTGATCTGTACGTTGATTCATGAGCCGGAGCTGGCCATTCTGGACGAGCCGACGACCGGCGTCGATCCGGTCTCGCGGCGCGACTTCTGGGCCATTCTTGCGGAATGGCAGGCGGGCAAGGGCATGACCGCGCTCGTGTCGACCGCCTACATGGACGAAGCGGCCCGTTTTCACCGGCTCTCCTTTCTCTCCCATGGACGGGTGCTGGCTTCGGGAACTCCGGGAGAAGTGCAAGCGCTGGTCCCTGGCCTTGTCGTCACCTTCGAATCGTCCCCGCAACTGGGAGCGGTCGCCCGCCTGAAACGCCGGTATGCCCAGGTGGAGTCCTTGGGACCCCGGCTGCACCTGTTCACACCGGAGCGGCAGCCGGCCGCCGCCGTGGCGGGGATCCGCGACGTGCTGGGGAACTTACCGGTTGCGCAGGTCCGCACGGACGAACCGGAACTGGAAGATGTCGTCGTGGCGCTGCTCCTGAAAGAGCAGGATGGGCAGGCGAGAGCGTCGCGAGGAGTGAACCGACCGGCTCGCTCCATGGGCACGCCACAGTTTGACGGACTTGCCGTCCAGGCCAAGGAACTCAGTCGTGACTTTGATTCGTTCCGAGCGGTGGATCGGGTCAGCTTCGAGATCCAGCAGGGCGAAATTTTCGGGTTGTTGGGCGCGAACGGCGCCGGCAAGACGACCGTCATCAAGATGCTGACCGGCATTTTACCGCCGACAGGCGGAGAAGGACGCGTGGCCGGCGCGGACATGCGGACGGCGGGCGGTGCGATCAAAGAACGCATCGGCTACATGTCTCAAGCCTTCTCTCTCTATCTGGACCTGACCGTGCTCGAGAACATCCGGCTGTTTGCCGGGATCTACGGCTTGGCTCGCCGACAGGCGCAACAACGGATGGAGTGGATCGTGGAGATGGCGGGCTTGAGCGGATACGAGGATGATCGGGCGGGGCGCCTTCCCATGGGGGTGCGGCAACGTCTGGCGTTGGGTTGCGCGCTCGTCCACAGCCCACGCGTCTTGTTTCTCGATGAACCGACGTCCGGCGTGGACCCCATCGGCCGCCGGCGGTTCTGGGAGTCGCTGGCGCGGCTGGCCCGCGAGGAGGGCGTCGCGATCCTCATTACCACGCACTACCTCAGCGAAGCGGAGCATTGTGATCGGCTCGCCCTCATGTATGCCGGGCGCATCGTGGCCGAGGGGACACCGGCGGACCTCAAAAAACAGGTGGAGCGGGAAGTCGGGCAACTCCTGGAGGTGGTCGCCGACAAGCCGGGGGTTGCACTGGCGCACATGGCGGCGGCGGGGTTCGCCGGTGCCGCGCTCTTCGGTACGAAGATCCATGTGCTCTCGCGTGATCCGTCCCGCGACGAGGCGCGGCTTCGGGAGATCCTGGCCCGCGCCGGCCTCTCCGTCGAGGCGGTGCGGCCCCGCATGCTCAGTCTGGAGGATGTGTTTGTGTCACGGGTCATGGCGTTGGAACGGGCGGCGCAGAAGGAGGGGTAAGCCTGAACCTGCAACGAATCGGCGCCGTGGCGCTCAAGGAATGGAAGGAGACCACTAGAGATCGGCTGTTCCTGCTGTTGGCCTTTCTCTTGCCGGCGCTCTGGCTCGTGGTGTTCGGGTATGGGTTGAATCTGGATGTCGAGGACATTCCGTTCGCGGTCGTGGATCGGGATCACAGTGAGTTGAGCCGGGATTATCTCCAGCGGTTCATACAGTCGCGCTATTTTTCCTTTCAGGGGTATGCCGACGAGGAGCGTGCCCTTGATCGCCTGTTGACTGGATCCAAGATCCGGGCGGCCATCATCGTCCCCGAGCGGTTCCAAGAGCAATTGGTCGCAGGCGACTCGGTCGCCGTCCAGACGTTACTCGACGGGACCTTTCCGCTCCATACGGATATCGCCAAGGGCTACGTCATCGCCATCAACCAGTCGTTCACGGAAGATCGGCTGATCGAGCATTTGCGCCGATCCCGAGGTCTCACCCGGGAGCAGGCCGGCGCACTGGTTCGCCCGCTGAGTGTCGAGGTGCGTTATTTGTACAACGAGGAGGTCCGGAGCACCTGGTCCATGGTGCCGGCGCTGGTCATGTTCACGCTGATGCTCGCCTCGCCCCTGCTGACGGCGCTCGGGGTCGTGCGGGAGAAAGAAACCGGGTCGATCTACAACATCTACAGCTCCACTGTGAGCCGCGCCGAGTTCCTTACCGGGAAGCTGCTGCCCTACATCGTCATTTCCCTTGTGAACGTCTGCATGTTATGGCTGATGGCCGTCGGCCTCTTTCAGGTGCCGTTCAAGGGACAGTTCCTCCTATTCTTTTCCGCGTCGGTGCTGTTCGTGTTCTGTACCACAGGGATCGGTCTGCTGATTTCGCTGCTTGTGCAGACGCAAATGGCGGCGCTGATCATCACGATGGTCGTGGCGATGATCCCGACGATTCTGTTTTCCGGCCTCTTGGTCCCCGTGGCCTCGTTGACGCAAGGCGCGAAGGTGCAGGCGCATCTCTACCCCGCCATGTATTACACCAACATCGTGCGAGGCAGCTTTCTGAAGGGCGTGAGCGTGGACGTGCTGTGGATCGATCTGCTGGCGCTGGCCATCTTTGCCGCCGCCATCAGCGGAATCACCTATCGGCTCTTTACCAAGAGGCCCAAGGCATGAGGGATGGAGCATGACGGCTCGGCAGCGGGCAGCCACGTGGGGGCGGCGTCTCGCGACGCTGACGTGGAAGGAACTTCTGCAACTGTCGCGCGACGTGCCGTTGTTGTTGTTTCTGCTCTATTCGTTTTCCCTTTCGGTGGTGGTCAGCGGGGCCGGGATCACGATGCAGCTCACCAATGCGGCGTTGCTGGTGCATGATGCGGATCATAGTGCTTCGTCCCGCGAGCTGATCCACCGGTTTCAGCCTCCCTATTTCGCCTTTGCCGGAGAAATCCGCGATCCTCGTCAGGGGCTCCGGCAACTGGATGAGGGTAACGCGATGCTACTGTTGGAGATTCCTCCGCGGTTTCACGAGGCCCTCATGAGCGGGGAACGAACGGCGGTCCAGCTGCTTGTGGACACAACCAATGCACCCCAGGGGCTTTCGGCAGCCGGCTATACCGTGCGAATCGCCGGTCTGTTCGGGGCCGAGAGGGGCCTGGCCTCTGTTGGTCTTATCGGAGCGAAGGCGGCCTTGCCGCTGGTGACCAGTGCCCATCGCGTCTGGTTCAATCCCACTCAAGATGAACGATGGTTCCAGTCCATCGCCCATGTGCTCCGCATGATCACCATCTTTGCCGTGTTGTTGCCGGCGGCTGCGCTGGTCCGTGAAAAGGAACGAGGCACGGTCGAACAGTTGCTGGTGTCACCGCTGTCTCCCTTTCAGATCATGTTTTCGAAGGTGCTCGCGATGTCCGGGGTCATCCTCCTTGCGACAGGCCTCGCCCTGTACGGCGTGTTGCACCCCGTGTTTCACGTGCCGATGAAGGGGTCGGCGGGACTCTTTTTTCTCCTGACTGCATTACATGTGTTCACCACCGCCGGATTCGGGTTGGTGGCTGCGACTCTCGCGAAGAACCAGGCTCAAGTGGGCATGATGACGCTCTTCGTCGTAGGTCCGATGCTCTTGTTGTCGGGCATTACGTCACCGTATGAGTCCATGCCGAGGTGGGTGCAGGCGATCATGACGTTCTCCCCGCTGCGCTACTACATCGACATGACCTATGGCGTGATGCTGAAGGGCGCTGGTCTAGACCTGCTGTGGAAGTCGGTCGGTGCCCTGCTCCTGTTGGGCGGAACACTGTTCGGCTTCGGCATGTGGCGATTCCGGCGGCAATTTCAATGAGCAGCCATCACCACATCACCGTGCGCGCTGCCGCTCACCAGCCACTTCCCCTCATATCGTGACGATGGCCTTCGTCACCTGACGATGGACCGTCGTCTCTGCTTCGTCACTTCAGCCTCGCACATCCGGACTCACCAGGGCTCATCTCAGAAAGTCACCATATCGTCAATGTGTTAGCGCCTGTCTCCTCCATGGTGCCGAACGGGAACGGCCCTTGCCATAGCCTAGGCACAACGAGGCGGTCATCATTCTCAATGGAGGTGCACCATGCAGGCGTTCTTTCGAACAGACGAGTCCTGGGCGGGGTTGATCTTGCGGGTTGCGGTCGGCGGCGTGATCTTCGCGCACGGCGCGCAGAAGTTGCTCGGTTGGTTCGGCGGCAATGGGTTCGACGGCACGATGGGCTTCTTCACGAACGTCATGCATTTGCCCTGGATCGTGGCGTTCCTCGTCATCATCGGGGAATCCATCGGGAGTTTAGGCTTGATCGCGGGGTTCCTGACGCGCTTCACGGCGGCCAGCTTCATCGTGATCATGCTTGGGGCAATTCAAGTCCATTGGGCGCAGGGTTTCTTCATGAACTGGTTCGGCCAGCAGCAAGGTGAAGGCTTTGAATTTCACCTGCTCGTGATCGCGATGAGTCTGGCCCTGCTGGTGATCGGTGGCGGCAAGTGGTCGCTGGACGGGCTGATCGCCAAATGGCTCGGTGAGCGGACGACGACGCCGACTTCCAAGGCGCGTGAGGCGAGCTTCGCCCTGCGGATGTTCTGATCGGCATCGTGTGGCCGGGCAAGGGCCCGGCGAACCAAGGACACGAAGAGGTCCATCACCATGCTGAAGATCATGCTGGTACAGGAGCCAGAGGGAACGAGAGTCATCCTTGCGGGGCGGTTGGTCGGTCCCTGGGTCGAGGAGCTTCGGCGCTGTTGGAACGAAGCGGCCGCCGGGTACAGGGACCGGTGGCGGGTCGATCTCCGCGAGACGACGCACGTGGACGAGGCCGGTAAGGCGCTCCTGTCGGAGCTGTTTCAGCGAGGAGTGACGTTTACGGCCTCAGGTTGTCTGACGCGCGCCATTGTAGAGGGCCTGGCTGTCGCATCGCCGGCTTCTGCGCGAGGGTTGATCACTGCAGGGGAACGCCGTTCCAAAGGGCCACGTAGATGAGCCCCTGTGCGGAGGAAGGTGTCGGACGCATAACCCGGGCCATCGAGGCCCACATTTGATCAAGGAGGTCACCATGGGACGAGTCCTGTTTTTCGCCATTGCGCTACTGACTGTCACTGTAATGTTGCCGCTGAGTTCGGCCCTGGCCGATGTGGACGACGGATCCACGATCAAGATCACGTCGCCGCAGGACGGAGCCAAGGTCGGCGACACGTTCGAGCTGAAATATGAGCTCACGAAAGGATCTCAGGCTGCGCACGGTCATGTCTACTTGGACGGCGAGCCGCAGAAAAAGTTCCCTGGTACGTTCAAGGGCCTGAGTAAGGGCAAGCATGAGATCAAGGTCCAAGCCGCGACCCATGACCACGACCATTTGACCGCGACCGATACGATCACGGTCGAGGTGCAATGACGGCAGTTCCGAGCGGGGAGGTCTCGGCCTCTCCGCCCCCGGGGAAGCTGCGGGGCATCTGTGATGCGGCGGGAGGAGGCACCTGGAACAGGTTTATGGGCAGAGTTCAGTCATGTCAGTCGTCACGAGGTGCGCCCCGTTTCGTATGAGGTCCTCCGCATGGCCGGTCCGATCGACGCCGATAACCAGTCCGAATCCACCGTTCCGCCCTGCCTGCACGCCTGCGACGGCGTCTTCGACGACAATGGCTCGCAGTGGCTCGACCTGCAGTCGCCGGGCCGCTTCGAGAAAACCGTCCGGGGCCGGCTTGCCTGCAAGATGGAGCCGTTCGCTTTCGATACCGTCAACCCGAGTCTCGAAGGAGCCCGCGAGACCGGTCTTTTGCAGCACGGCCGCCGTGTGCTTGCTGGCTGAGACGACAGCAGTTCGCATCCCCTGTGCCCGTACGTTCCGGAGAAATCGTACTGCGTCGTCATACAGCTCGATGCCATGCTGTGTGAGATGCGCTTGGAAGTACCCGTCCTTCTTGTTGCCGAGCCCCTGGACGGTTTCCTGCTCCGGGCCGTCGTGCGCGGTGCCATTGGGCAGGACGATGTGGCGGGATTCGAGAAAGGCCCGGACCCCGTCGTACCGAAGTTTGCCGTCCACGTATCGTTGATAGTCGAGCAGGATGTCGAAGGGTTGAAAGGGGACCTGGTCGCGCAAGGCTTTTGCTTGCAGGTACTCATCGAACAAGCGTTTCCAGGCGGTGGCATGCACGACGGCGGTTTTGGTGAGGACTCCGTCGAGATCGAAGAGCACCGCCTCGAACTTGGTCGGATCGATGGGTGGCGGATGGAAAGGTTGTTCTCTTGTTGCGCCTTGTGTCATCCTCGGTCTCCCTTGCGTGTCAGTCTATGCGTCGGCACGCGGAACAAGTGGTGATGTTGCATGCTACCATTCCGCCCTTCGAAGAGGTGAAGGAACGTCATGATGTGGAGACCTCACGACAAAGCGATCCTGTCCGTCCCGGATCAGGGCGAAGAAGGGGCACAAGCGGCGGCGCCGTTCTTGTCGGCCAGGCCGCCGTTCGCCATTGACCCAAGCTGGGTCCTGGTTGAAGCAGGGTTTGACCCGAAGTACGAGCCTGGGATCGAGTCGATCTTCACGGTGGCTAATGGCTACGTAGGGACGCGAGGTTCGCTCGCCGAACGTGCGAGTCCGTCCTCCCCGGTGACGTATTTGGCCGGGGTGTTTACGGGAACCGAGGGTGGAGGAGGCATTCGGAAACTCGCAGAGCTTCCCGATTGGACGCATCTTCGCGTATTGGTGGAAGGGGTCCCGCTGTCGCTCGACACCGGAACCACGCTCGATCACCGACGCATCCTCGACCTGCAGCATGGTCTGCTGTTTCGAAACTGGCGGCACCAGGATGACCAGGGCCGAGTGACGACGCTCACCTATGTGCGCGCCTTGTGTTTTCACGATCGCCACCTCCTGCTCCAGTCCGTCACGATCACGCCGGAAAACTATGAGGGAAACATCTCGATCGAATCCATCACGAGAAGGCCCCAGCCGGAGATTCACTGGTCTTCCGCGGCGGAGGGCGACCCAGCCGTGATCCTAGGGCGGACGGACAGAGGAACGACGATCGCCATGGCCTCTCGCAGCCGGCTGCGGCATGAGAAGGGCCTGGAGGGCGCGGGGAACGGGCCTGGCGAAGCCTGTGCCGAGCAGTGGACGTGGCGAGCCCAACGGGGTGCGGCGGTTCGGTTCGATCGCTCCGTCGTCGTCTATTCATCCCGCGAGGTACGGGATCCTGCCGGGGCGGCAAGCGACCATGCTCGCCGAGCGTCCGAGACGGAGCCGGACGCGCACCTGCTGCGACATGCCCAAGCTTGGGAGGACCGGTGGCGTGCCAGCGAAGTCGAGGTGGTCGGCGATGAGACGGCGCAGCGCGTGCTCCGCTTTGCCGCCTATCACCTTCACAGTGCCGTGAATCCACAGGACGAACATGTGTCGATCGGAGCCAGGGCGCTCACCGGCCCCACCTACAAGGGGCACGTCTTCTGGGACACGGAAATCTATCTGCTGCCCTTTTATACCTTTACCGATCCGAGGGCGGCGCGGGCCCTGTTGCAGTACCGTTTCCATACTCTTCCGGCTGCCCGCGACCGGGCGCGGCGATGGGGCTATGGGGGAGCCTTGTACGCCTGGGAGTCCGCCGATACGGGAGCGGATGTCACGCCGGAGACGGTCCGCGCGCCGGACGGCCGACTAGTTCAAGTGCTCACCGGGATCCAGGAGCACCATATCAGCGCGGATATCGCCTATGCGGTCTGGCAATATTGGCAGGCGACGGCGGATGAGGATTTTTTCTTCGCAGCCGGCGTGGACATTCTCATCGAAACCGCGCGATTCTGGGCCACTCGTGGCCGGGTAGAGCCAGACGGGCGGTATCACATTCGAACGGTCATCGGTCCGGATGAGTACCATGAGTCCGTGGATGACAATGCGTACACCAACGTCATGGCGCAATGGACCCTGGAGCGGGCCGCGGACACGGTCGACTGGCTCCGCTCTCGCCATCCGGAGGTCTGGCCTGTCATCAGCGAGCGCTTGCAGGTCATGCCCGATGAACCGGAATCCTGGCGCCGGACCGCGGCGCTCCTGGTCACGGGGTTCGATCCCGCGACCAATCTGTTCGAGCAATTTGCTGGCTTTTTTGATCTGGAGGACCTCGACCTCCAGCCCTACCGCCCGATGTCGGTTCCCATCGATGTGACGCTCGGACGCGAGAGGACGCAGCGCGCTCAGGTCGTGAAACAGGCCGACGTGGTGGCGCTGAGCGCCCTTCTCTGGGAGCGATTCCCCGTTGCAGTCCATGAGGCGAACTTTCGTTATTATGAGCCGCGTACCGCACATGGCAGTTCCTTGAGTCCCGCCCTCCATGCCCTGGTGAGCGCTCGGCTCGGCGAGGCCGACCTAGCCGCGCAGTACTTCCAGGATGCCTCGACGATCGATTTGTCCCATCACGGGAGCAAGGCGGCGGGAGGCGTTCACATCGCCACCCTTGGGGGGCTCTGGCAGGCCGTCGTGTTTGGGATGGGGGGAATCAGGCTTCGAGAGGGTGGGCTCGTCATCGACCCGCACCTTCCGTCGAACTGGGATCGGTTGTCGTTCCCCCTGCAATGGAGCGGTCGGAGCATCTCCGTGACGATCGACCGCGAACCGGGACAGGTGACCGTCGATTTCCGCAGCGGTGAACCAATGACCGTGGAGTTGAGTCACGGGTCCATAGAAGAGATCACCTCACCTCATCGTTATGTCGCCCATCGGGTAGGAGCCGGTTGGGGCGAGTGGCAGGAATCGAAGCGGTAGGCCGATCGACAGGCCTGTGTCATCAACGATACGCAAGAGGAGGATCACATGAAACGTCACGCCTCGGCACAATGGAACGGCGATCTGAAAACCGGCAAGGGGATGGTGTCGACGCAGAGCGGTGTCCTTTCGCAGACCCAGTATTCCTTTACCACGCGGTTTGAGAACGGCATCGGCACCAATCCGGAAGAGTTGATTGCGGCGGCCCATGCCGGCTGCTTTACCATGGCTCTCTCCGCCCAATTGGGCAATGCGGGGTTGGTGGCCGAGCGGTTGGAGACGACCGCGACGGTGACATTCGACAAACTCGAGGCCGGCTGGACCGTGGCGGGTATTCATCTCGCGGTGGCGGGCAAGGTGCCGAAGGCCGATGCGGCGGCCTGGGAGAAGGCCACTATGGCTGCCAAAACTGGTTGCCCCATCTCGCGTGTGCTCAACACGACGATTACGATGGATGCGAAATTGGAGAGCTAAACCGATGGCTGCCTCGCAGGATCTCGACTCTCTCGCGTTTCTTTTTGACCTGGACGGCACGTTGGTGGATAGCGTCTACCAGCATGTGCTGGCTTGGCGTGAAGCCACTCAAGCGGCCGGTATCGAATTGCCGGTCTGGAGGATTCATCGCCAAATCGGGATGAGCGGCGGCCTCATGTTACACGCCCTCTTGCGCGAAACCGGCCGTCCGGTTTCGAAGGAAGAAGCGGAACGCATTCAGCGGGTGCATGCAGAGGCGTTTGTCAAGCAGGCTCCATCGCTCCGGGTACTGCCGGGCGCGCAGGACCTGCTGGATGCGCTGACGGCGGGTCGTGTGCCCTACGCCATTGCCACCAGCGGGCGACTGCACAGCGCGCAACATACGTTGAAATTGTTGAAGCTTCCTCCCGGAACTCCCGTGGTGACCCGGGATCAGGTGAAGCGCGCGAAGCCCGATCCGGATTTATTTTTGGCTGCCGCAGAGCAGCTCCAGATGCCCATTGCCAGGTGCATCGTCGTCGGCGACAGCGTCTGGGACCTGCTGGCAGCCCGTCGTGCCTCCGCGCTCGGGGTCGGACTGTTGTCAGGCGGCTACGGTCGGGAAGAACTAGAGCGGGCGGGTGCGTACCGTACCTACGATGACCCGGCCGACCTCCTGCGTCACTTGGACGAATGCGGAGTCCGGCCTGACCCGCTGATGTAACGGTGGTCTTGCCGGGGGTCACGATCGGGGACCGCAGCGTCATCGGAGCAGGAAGCGTGGTCGTTCGCGACGTGCCACCCGACTGTGTCGTGGTCGGCAATCCGGCCCGTCTTGCACGCACATTGGTATCGACAACCAGGACAGAGGGATAATGCATGGAAAAGCCGGCCGAGACACAATTCCCCATTCACGATTTGCTGCAGCGCCGATGGAGCCCGCGAGCCTTTTCGGAGCGCATGGTGGAGTCGGATACGTTGCGGAGCCTGTTCGAGGCGGCGCGATGGGCTCCGTCCTCGAATAACGAACAGCCCTGGCATTTCATTGTCGGGACAAGAGATGACCCGTCTGGGTACGACCGGCTCTTTGCCTGTCTCAAGGAAGGCAACAAGAAGTGGGCGTTTCGCGCCCCGGTTCTGATGTTGTCGGTCGCACGACTGAATTTTGAGGACGAAGGCACACCCAACCGGCATGCCTGGCACGACACGGGCATGGCTGCCATCAGTCTGTCGTTGCAAGCCACGGCGCTCGGTTTGATTGCCCATCAGATGGCCGGGTTTGATGTGGACAAGGCGCGCGCTGATCTCGGGATTCCCGCGGGGTTCGAACCGGTGGCCATGATTGCGGTCGGATATCCCGGTGATCCGGCGATATTGGATGAGCGGCTCCGTCAACGGGAACTGGCGCCGCGCGAACGAAAGCCGATCAGGGAGTTTGTCTCTCAGGGACAATGGGCCGGACCTCTTCCCGCCTTTCCGGTTCCCGGAGGGGGCACATGAGCGGAGGGTTGGCGGGAAAAGTGGCGATCGTGACCGGTGCGTCCAGCGGCATCGGCCGCGCCATTGCCCTCAGGCTGGCGCAAGATGCTGCCGCCGTGGTGGTGAACTACCGAACTCGCGCGCAGCAGGCTGAGGAGGTGGTGGCCGCGATCCAAGCGAAGGGCGGAACCGCAGTCGCGATCCAGGCCGACATGAGCCACGCAGGGGATGCCCGTCGATTGATCACGGAGACCGTGACCCGATTCGGTCGCTTGGACATCCTGGTCAACAATGCCGGCAAGTTCACGCCCAAGCCCTTTCTGGAAACCACCGAAGCCGACTTCGACGCCCTCATCGGTCTCCATGCGAAGGGACCCTACTTTGCGATGCAGGAAGCGGCCAAGGTGCTGTCGGAGCATGGGCGCATCGTGAACATCACCACCGCCGGCACGCAGTTGCATTTTCATGGTGCCAGTGCGTATTTGGGCAGCAAGCGGGCGTTGGAGCAATTCACCAAGGGCATCGCCCAGGAACTGGCTCCGCGAGGGATTACCGTCAACGCGGTGTCGCCCGGCATTACCGACACCGGAGTCCTGACCGATCAGTATCGGCAGATCGGTCTTCAGGGTTCCCCCACGCAGCGGCTGGGGCTCCCTTCCGACATTGCCGAAGTGGTCGCTTTTCTCGTAAGTGCAGAGGCCCGATGGTTGACGGGGCAAACGATCCAGGCCGGCGGCGGCATCGTGATGTGAGAACCGTCACGCTGTCCCTCTCGACCCCGTCCGCGGAAAGCCGCCACCTGTCGCGGATCGATCCGGTCATGAAGCGCCTCATCGCGCAGATCGGGCCCTATGGTTTGACCTGCCGCCCGCGGCGCTCCCCGTTTGAGTCGCTGGTGCGCGCCATCGCCTTTCAGCAACTGCATGAGAAGGCGGCGGAGAGTATTCTCAAGCGGTTCACGGCCTTGTTTCCCGGTCGCAGGTTTCCGCGACCGGCCGATGTGCTGGCGATGCCGACAGAGGCGATGCGGGAAGCGGGGTTTTCTCGCGCCAAGATGGCGGCGCTACGAGATTTGGCGGCCAAGGCGCTTGATGGGACTGTGCCGACCACGGCTGCGATTCAACGGCTGGATGACGAGGCGATTATCGAACGGCTGATTGCCGTGCGTGGTGTCGGACGGTGGACCGTCGAAATGTTGCTCATCTTCCAACTTGGCCGTCCGGACGTCCTGCCCGTGGACGACTTCGGTGTGCGCAACGGATTTCGACTCGCCTACGGACTGTCGAACATGCCGACGCCGAAAGACGTGATGCAATACGGAGAACGCTGGCGACCCTACCGCACCGCCGCGGCCTGGTATCTCTGGCGTGCGTCGGAGCGGCTGAAGTGATGGGTTCATGGGGGTGATCGAGGCGGACATGGCGGACAAGGCGCGGCGTCTGGACAGCAATGTGGAGGGGGACTTTTTCGTCGATGCCACCTGCATCAACTGCGACGCCTGTCGCCAACTGGCCCCGCTCAGCTTCAGCGAGGTTGGGGACTATTCAGCCGTGACCAGTCAGCCGACGACCGACCGGGAGCTCCGCGCCGCCTACCGCGCGCTCCTGGCCTGCCCGACCGGCTCGATCGGCACGCTCCGGAGCGATAAGCAACGGTTGAGCCTCGCCAAGGCAGACTTTCCACTCCGGCTGGACGAAGGGGTGTACTACTGCGGATTCAATGCGGAGGCTTCGTTCGGCGCGAACAGTTTCTTCGTGCAGGCAGCGGGTGGCAATTGGTTGGTCGATTCGCCTCGTTATGTTCCCAGCCTGATCGACGCGTTCGAGCGCCTGGGGGGCATCGCACACATTTTTTTGACCCACGAGGACGATGTGGCCGATGCGGCGAAGTATGCCCGGCATTTCGGCGCGCGTCGCATCATCCATCGGGAAGACGCCCACGCGATGCCGGATGCGGAGGAGATCGTGACGGGGGACGAGCCGCAGCTTCTTCGGGAGGAATTCTTGCTCATTCCCACGCCGGGCCATACGGCGGGGAGCCAGAGTCTCCTCTACCGCGACCGGTTTCTTTTTACGGGTGACCACCTCTGGTGGGAACCGGAGATCAGGCGGCTGGAAGCGCCGCGACAGCTCGTCTGGGACCGCGAGGCCCTCTGCCGGTCGTTGGAACGGCTGATGCGATATTCCTTCGAATGGGTGCTGGCCGGTCATGGCGGGCGAGTGTTCCTGCCCGCAGCGGACATGCGCACAGCGCTCCGGGAGTTGGTCCAGCGGCGGCGAGGAGGTGACCGGTGAGCCCTCTCATCCTGACGGTATCTTGCGCCCTCGGCCTGTTTGTGGCCAGCGTCGGCTGGTCGGAATCGGCTTTCGGAGCAGAAGGAAGGGACCAGGCGTTGATCGTCGCGGCGGGACGAAACGATGTCGTCTCGCTCCGGCAGTTGCTGAGCGAAGGGGCCGACCTCCAGGCGCGCGACGGGCGCGGTCGCACGGCGTTGATGGCGGCGACCTATCGGAATCATGTCGAGAGTGCCAGGCTGCTGATAGAAGCCGGGGCCGACGTCAACGCGCAGGATGCCATGCAGAACAGTCCGCTGTTGTTGGCCGGTGCCAGCGGGTATCTCGAAATCCTCCGGCTCACGTTGGCGGCCAAGCCTGATTTCAAGGTGTACAACCGATTCGGCGGCACCGCCCTGATTCCAGCCTGCGAGCGCGGACATGTCGAGGTTGTGCGGGAACTCTTGAAGACGGCGATCGACGTGAACCATGTCAACCGATTGGGATGGACCGCCTTGCTGGAGGCCATCCTGCTGAGCGACGGAGGGCCGTCACACCAGGAGATCGTCAAGTTGCTGCTGGTGGCGGGCGCGGATCCCAATCTGGCCGATCACGACGGCGTGACCCCCCTCCGCCACGCCAGACAGAAAGGCTATCAAGCCATTGCCGATCTCCTGGTGGCGGCCAAGGCGCACGAATAGGACCGGGCCCCCTCCTTTCCTGGTCAGCCTGCTGAGGGGATCGGTATCAGGCCGGGAATCTTCAGCTGGCTCACCGCCTCTTGAATCACCTTGATGACCGCTGGTCTGGCAAATCCCTTCCGCCAGGCCAGGGCGATGCGCCGCTCCGGCACCGGCTTGGTGAATGCCAGCACCACCAGCCGCTTGTTCAGATGTCGGGCCGTGACGGCGCTGGAGGGCATGACGGTGATGCCCAGGCCCGACGCCACCATTTGCCGGATGGTTTCCAACGAATTGCCCTGCAGGCCTTCCGTATCCGAGCGACTGAGTTCTGGGCAGGAGTCCAGCACCTGCTGCCGGAAACAGTGTCCCGCGTGGGGCAGCAGCACTCGTTCCGTGGACAAGGCGGTCGAGTCGATCGCGGACTTCTTTGCCAACCGGTGGTCGACCGGCACGACGGCCTTGAAGGGCTCGTCGTACAGCGCTTGGGTCAAGAGGCCGGGCTCTTCGAAGGGCAAGGCGATCATGATCACGTCGAGTTTCCCGCTCTTCAACATGGCGGTCAGGTTGACGGTGAGATTTTCTTCGATCTCCAGCGGCATCTCGGGCGCGCGCTTGTGCAACAGCGGAATCAGGTCCGGCAACAGATAGGGGCCGACGGTCGCAATGGCGCCGAGCCGCAAGGTGCCGACAAGTTGGTTCTTGCCCCGCGCGGCCAGTAGCTTGATCTGATCGACCTCCTCCAACACCAGCTGGGCTTGATGCACGATGTGCTCCCCCAGCGGCGTGAGCACCACCTGATTCTTCCGCCGCTCGAAGATCGCCACCTCCAACTCATCCTCCAGCTTCTTGATCGCCAGGCTCAAGGCCGGCTGCGTCACGAAGGTCCGCTCGGCCGCGCGGCCGAAGTGGCGTTCCTGCGCCAAGGCCACGAGGTACTGCAGCTCGGTCAAGGTCATGAATGGGACTCCTCAATCGATAAGGCCAGCTAATCGTTATCTCATAGAGTATCAATTGGACTGATATGACAGCAACCGGGTATCGTCTGCTCATGAAGTCGCAACCGAACAACGACGTCACAAGGAGGTGGGTTATGCGACAGGTTGCAATGGCAGTGGGAATGGGAGTGGTCGTGGTGCTGGTACAGGGCTGTGCTGCGCCTGCGAAGCAGGCCGGTCACGAGACCGTGGCCCTCGCGGAAGGGCGGCAGACGTCCCTGTCGGATGAGGAATTCGTCAAGAACGTGGAACGACACATCGAACGCCAGGATCGGCCCGGCACGACGCTGCGGTTTCGATGATCCGTCGGGAAACGGCATCGAAGGGGGAAGGAGAAAGGGAGGAGGCCATGAGCAGGAGAAGGATGAGATGGGTGACGGGCGTGGCGGCGGGGGTCATGGTCGGGGCGATCGGATTGGTGGCCACCAGGGTCACGGGTGAACCATCGACCGCGCAACGGGCGGCCGTTCCCGCCGCTCAGGTGGTGCCGCTGGGATTGGAGGATCCCAGCGGATATATTCCTGCGGACAATCCGCAGACGGCTCGCAAAATCGAGCTGGGGCGCTGGTTGTTTTTCGACACACGGCTCTCGAAGAACGGGACCATCGCCTGCGCCAATTGCCATATGCCAAGCCTAGCCTTCACCGACGGTCAAGCCGTCTCGAGCGGAATCAATCGCCTGCAAGGCGGGCGAAGCGCCCCCACGGGAATCAACCGGGTCTACAGCAAGGCGCAGCTCTGGGATGGACGGGCGGACACGTTGGAAGACCAGTCGATCGGGCCCTTCGTCAACCCGGTCGAGCATGGTTTTACGGACCATGATGAGCTGGTGGCGAGGATCAAGCAGATCGACGGCTATCGGGCTCTGTTCCAGGAAGTGTTCGGACGCGAGGTGACGGCGGCCGATGTGGGTCGAGCCATTGCGAGTTTCCAGCGGACGCTCTTGTCGGGCAATAGCCCGGCGGATCGGTTCGATATAGGAGGCGATGAAACGGCTCTGTCGGCTTCCGCCCAGCGGGGGCTCGAACTGTTCCGCGGCAAGGCGCGCTGCACTCGCTGCCATTCGGGGTTCAACTTCTCCGACGAAAAGTACCACAACCTCGGCATCGGGTGGGACACCAACACGGTCGATCTGGGCCGGTACCTGGTGGCTAAGAATCCGGAAGACGTCGGAGCATTCAAGACGCCCACCTTGCGGGAGGTCTCGCGGACCGCGCCCTACATGCACGACGGTCGATTCGCGACACTGGAAGAAGTGGTCGACTTCTACAACCAGGGGGGCATCAAGAATCCGCATCTCGACAATACCCTGATTCCCTTGGAGCTCACTGCAGAAGAGAAGCGGGATGTGGTAGCCTTCTTGCGATCCCTGAACGGCGAGGGGTGGCAGCAGGTGACGGCCCCCACGGAGTTTCCCAAGTAAACAACGTGCAATGCGCCCCGTAAGCGGCGAGAGGGCCGGGGCTCGTGCCCCGGCCCCTTTTTATAAGGAAGGAACCGGTTCTGCATGCGTGCGTTCGTTGACTGGGTCGACCGCAACATTCTCGAACTCGCGCGCGAGTTCCGCCTGTCCTACCTGCCCCCGCTCATGGTGTATCTCGCGGCCGGGATCTCCGGCCTCACCGGCATCGTGGGCACCTTTTTCGTCAAAGACTATTTGGGCCTGTCGGCGGCCTTCCTCGCCGCGCTGGGGTTCTGGGCCGGCATTCCTTGGGCGTTGAAGATGCCCTTCGGCCATCTCGTCGACTTACTTTGGCGCTGGAAGGGTCTGTTGGTCTATGCGGGCGCGGGCGTGATTGCCGCGAGCCTGTTGATCATGGTGGGCTTGATCGGCCACCGCGAGGCGATGACGGGGATCATGCCGGCCGAAGTGTGGTACGTGCTCAGCGTGCTGTTGGCGCCGATCGGCTATGTGATTCAAGACACCGTGGCCGATGCCATGACCGTCGAAGCGGTGCCGTTGGTGGACGACCAGGGGCGTCCGCTCGACGAAGGCACCAGGAAACTCATGCACACGACCATGCAGACCTTGGGACGGGTGGCCATCATCGGGGGCGGCATTCTGGTGGCGCTGATCAACCTGTATCTCTTTACCGGGGTGGAGCAGCTGCCCAAAGAGAAGATTGCCGAGATCTACCAACAGGTCTATCTGATGGCCTTGGCCATTCCCGCCGTGTCCGTCCTTGGCGTCATCACCGCATCGGTGGTCCGGGCCCGCGACCGGCGGCGACTGCTTCGTCAAGGCCTTACCGCCGATGAGATCTCCCGCCTGACGACGCCGTCTGAAGGGACCACCAGCCCCAACTGGTGGATTTTGGGCGGCAGCCTCGCCTTCGTGTTGTTCACCTTGACCGTCGGCCTGGGCGATTTTCCCTTTAGCGAGGAAATCGTTTTCGTCGGCTCGATGGGGATCGTCTGTTTTTTGATCCTGAAGTTGACCCGCAACCTAACGACGGAGGGGAAAAACATCCTGCTCGGCACCGCCTTGGTCATCTTTGCCTTCCGTGCCGTGCCGGGGCCAGGCGATGGGGTCACTTGGTGGATGATCGACAAGCTGAAATTCGACCAGCAATTCCTCTCCGTACTCTCGCTCATCGGAAGTGCCTTGACCCTGGTCGGCATGTTTCTGTTCCGCCGGTTCATGGCCGACCGATCCATCGCCTATGTGGTGGGATTTCTGACCGTGGCGGCGTTCTTCCTCGGGCTGCCCATCGTCAGCATGTATTACGGGCTGCATGAATGGACGGCAGCGGTGACCGGGGGCGTGGTCGATGCGCGGTTCATTGCCTTGGTGAATACCGCCTTGGAATCCCCGTTGGGCCAAATCTCCATGATTCCGATGTTGGCCTGGATTGCCAATTCCGCGCCCGCCGACCTGAAGGCCACCTATTTCGCCGTGATGGCCTCCTTCACCAACCTCGCGCTCTCGCTCAACCAGCTGGGCACCAAATACCTGAACGAGATCTTCGTCGTCACCCGCGAAGTGCGCGATCCCGTCACCAACGCGCTGCAGATCTCCGAAGATTACAGTCAGCTCGGCCTGTTGCTGATCGTGCAGACCGTGCTCGGCTTGCTGCTGCCCTTCGCCGCCATCGTGGTTACCCGTTACACGCGCTTTCGCAGTGCCTGAATCCGGAGAGGAGAGCGATGGATACCTTTCAATTCCTCGCCGACCATGGGGTGTCGGTGCTCTTCTGGGTGATCTTTGCCGAGCAGATCGGCTTTCCCATTCCGGCCATCCCGCTGCTGATCGCCGCCGGGGCCCTCGTGGGGGCCGGCAAAATGTCGGTGGCGACTGCGCTCTTCGTGCCGGTAGCCGCTTCGTTGCCGCCGGACTTGGCCTGGTACTATCTGGGGCGTCACAAGGGGGGGAGGGTGCTGGGATTCCTCTGCCGGCTGTCGCTGGAGCCGGACTCTTGCGTGCGGGACACGGAGAATCTCTTTCATCGGAACGGGCCACGCGCGCTGCTGCTCGCCAAGTTCATCCCCGGCTTCAGCACCGTGGCGCCCCCGCTGGCCGGGATCGTCGGTATGAGCGCCCTCATGTTTACGCTCTACGACGTGGCCGGCACCCTCATCTGGGCCGGTGTGAGTGCCGGAGTCGGGGCCCTCTTCAGCAATCAATTCGAACAACTGGTCGGCCTGTTCGACCAGGCCGGTGGTCTGCTGCTCACGCTCTCGGTCGTCGGCCTCACAGGGTTCATCGGCTACAAGGTCTATCACCGGCAGAAATTCTTGCGGCACCTCCGCATGTCGAAGATTTCCGTGGAGGAACTCAAGCAGCGGCTGGATGCGGGCGAGGCGATCAGCGTGGTGGATGTGCGGCATCCCCTGTCCGTGCAACTCGATCCGGACAGCATTCCCGGCGCCATCAATTTTACCTTGGAGGAAATCGAGCATCGCCATCAAGAAATCCCGCGCGACCGCGACATCGTGCTCTACTGCACCTGCCCCAACGAAGTGTCCAGTGCCCGCACGGCGTTCCTCTTGAAGAAGAAGGGAATCCATCGCGTTCGCCCGCTGGAAGGCGGCCTCGACGCCTGGCGGGAGCGGAACTATCCGGTGGAGCGGCGCCCCATCCCTCCCCTGGCATCCCCTTGACCCGTGCTGTATGATGAGCATCTAGAAAGATGCGAATAGCCAGAAGCCTTTTTCAACATCCGACCGAAGGGGGGCGACCGGTTTCGACGGGGATATTGACGCCATCGTCGCATGTCGAGATCTCGGGAACTCGTAAAATTCCGGGAAAAACGCAACTGCCAATCAAGAACTGGCACTCGCAGCCTAATTTAGGCTGAGACGTCGTTCCATCTGAGGCCCGCGGGGGTGGAACGGCGCGATGCAGCGGGCTGGTCCCACGCCGGTGCTCAGCGGCATGGGGCGAGACAATACTGGGCTAGCGGTGATTCTAAGCCGGCCGATAGGCGTGGGTCGCTGCGAAGCTTAAAGAATCGGCTACACATGTAGACGCGATGTGCCGACGATCTTCGGACAGGGGTTCAACTCCCCTCGCCTCCACCAAATTCAAGGGCTCGGAGACTCTCCGAGCCCTTTTTTCTTGCCCGAACGCTCTAAGCGTTCGGGTGCTGCGTACACACCTCCCGAACGCAGCCGCGTAGCCAGCGATGGGCGGGATCGGCATCGAGCCGTGGGTGCCAAAGCAACGACACCGTGAACTCCGGCGTCGAGATCGGGAGGGCGAAGCTATACATGCCGGTTCGTAAGATGCCGGTATGTCGTTCGGGGACGGTGACGATCAGGTCGGAAGCGCGGGCCAGCGCCACGGCCGTGGCGAACCCAGCGACGACCGCCACAATCTCCCTCTCCAGTCCTATCTGCTTCAAGGCATCATCAATGGGGCCCTGTTTCAGGCCTTCCCGAGAGACAGCAACGTGCCCGCCCGCCGCATATCGGGAAGGCGTGACCTTGTCCTTGGTCAGCGGGTGCCCCATTCGGACGACGCCGATGAACCGGTCGTTGAACAGGGCCTGCACACGAAACTCCTGAGCCGTCGTCTGCTCAACGACGCCGGTTTCCAGATCGACGGCTCCGGTGCGTAGGGGAGCACTGTCTTTATCCGGCTTCTGTAGGAAACGCAGCCGGACGCCGGGCGCCTCCAAGCCGATACGGGCAATGAGGGCCGGCCCGAAATTTTCCACAAAGCCTTCGCTGGTCCGCAGGGTGAACGTTCTGACGAGCACGTTGAGATGGAGCTGCTCCGCCGGGCGTAACACCGCTTCCGCTTCCTGCACGAGATGACCGACTCGCTCCCGGAGTTCGAGCGCTCGTGGCGTCGGGACGAGACCGCGTCCGGCCCGGACCAATAGCGGATCGCCGGTCGTCGTGCGCAGTCGCGCGAGCGCGCGGCTCATAGCCGACGGGCTCAGCCGTAACCGTCGGGCGGCGCGAGCCACGCTGCCTTCCGCCAGCAGCACATCGAGCGTCACCAGGAGGTTGAGATCCGGCCGAGGCATGGCGGGATGATAGCACGGCCTCGTCATGATGTGGCGTCCTATGCACGCATACAATGCACGGGCTGCGTGTTCCGCCATGTGAGACAACGGCGTAAGATGGCCGCACGGTTGTTGTTCATCTCTTACGGGAGGTTAGGGAGCATGGAGCCACAGTTTTGGCATGATCGGTGGGCAAGCAATGAAATCGGTTTTCACAAGAGTGAAGCCAATCCGCTGCTCGTGAAATATGTCGATGCACTGTCGCTGGCGAAGGGCTGCCGTATGTTCCTGCCGTTGTGCGGCAAGACGCTCGATATCGGGTGGTTGCTGTCTCGCGGCTATCGGGTGGCCGGGGCGGAATTGAGTGCCATCGCCATCGAGCAATTGTTCGCGGAACTCGGCCTGATACCGGTGATCACCAGAGTCGGCAGACTCGATCATTACCGTGCCCCGCAGCTCGACATTTTCGTGGGCGACATCTTTGAGGTGACGCTTGGGCAGCTGGGTCCGGTGGACGCGATCTACGATCGAGCGGCGTTAGTCGCCCTCCCGCCACCGATGCGCGGTCGATACGCGGCTCATCTCGCGACGCTCACCGCGCATGCGCCGCAACTGCTCATCTCCTTTGAGTATGACCAGCGGATGATGGAGGGCCCGCCCTTCTCGGTCGGCGAAGAGGAGATCCGACAGCACTATGGTCGGCAATATGACATCACGGTCCTGGCCAGCCTCGATGTCCCCGGTGGCCTCAAAGGACGCTGCCCGGCCACAGAACGCATGTATGTGCTGAGAAAAGGAGGACGCTAGTGGTGGACAGAGCGCAAACGGCTTCGGTTCGATGGATTCTCGCCAGCCTGTCCTTGTCCGTGTTGCTGTCCTCGATTGGGACGAGCATTGCGAACGTGAGCTTGCCGACCTTGGCGCAGGCGTTCGGCGCCTCCTTTCAGCAGGTGCAATGGGTCGTGCTCGCCTATCTCGTCGCCATTACGACCATGATCGTCAGCGTCGGACGGCTCGGCGACATCATGGGGCGTCGGCGACTGCTGATGGTGGGCGTCGCCTTGTTCACCGTGGCTTCCGCGCTCTGCGGAAGCGCACCCACGTTGTGGCTGCTCATCGTCGCCCGAGCAGCGCAGGGGCTCGGGGCCGCCATTATGATGGCCCTGACTATGGCCTTTGTCGGTGACACGGTGCCCAAAGCCAGGGTCGGCAGTGCGATGGGGCTGCTTGGCACGATGTCCGCAGCCGGTACCGCACTGGGCCCTTCCCTCGGTGGCCTGCTGATTTCAGCACTTGGCTGGCGGGCTATTTTTCTCATCAATGTGCCGCTGGGCCTCACCATTCTGGTGCTCATCCATCGCTACCTCCCGGTCGATGAGCATCGGCAGAAGCCGGAACAGCCTGGGTTCGACTATGTGGGTACCCTCCTGCTGGCGGTGACGCTCGCGGCCTATGCCCTAGCGATGACGGTTGGGCGCGGCAACTTTGGAACACGCAACATGGGGCTGCTGGTGACGGCCCTGCTCGGCATCGGCCTCTTCATCGTCGCCGAGGGACGGGCCGGTTCACCGTTGATCCGGTTGACGCTGTTCCGCAATGTGTTATTGAGCGCAAGTCTCTCCATGAGCCTGCTCGTCTCGACCGTGATGATGGCGACCCTCGTGGTCGGACCCTTCTATCTCTCGCAAACGCTCGGGCTGAGCGCGGTTCGTTTGGGGCTGGTGTTGTCGATCGGTCCCCTCTTCGCCGCGCTGGCTGGGGTACCGGCTGGGCGGCTGGCAGACGATTTCGGCACTCATCGCATGACCGTCGTGGGGCTGATCAGTCTCGCGGCCGGTTGCTTCATGCTCTCCATGCTGCCGACGGCATGGGGGATTGTCGGCTACATCGCCCCCATCGTCGTCATCACGGTCGGCTATGCGCTGTTCCAGACGGCCAACAACACGGCGGTGATGATGGACATTCATCCCGACCAGCGGGGCGTGATCTCCGGCCTGCTCAACCTCTCGCGTAACCTCGGGCTCATCACCGGCGCATCCGTCATGGGTGCCCTGTTCACTTTCGCGTCGGGGGTGCCCGATATCACCACGGCCCCTCCCGAAGCCGTCGCGACGGGGATGCGAGCCACGTTCGCCATTGCGGGACTGCTGATCCTTGTCGCGCTGGCAATTGCGGTTGGCAGCCGGGCATCGGGAATGCGATCCGTGCTGGTTCAAGACGTATCGACGTGCCGATGATCACAAGGTCCAGTGGAGAGGCTCCCCTCGCCTCTTTCGGGCTGGCTGCTGAAGTCTCCCTTTGATAGACTGGCGCCCGTTTGCGTCAAAGGCAGTGCTCCGGTTTGCCGAGATAATGTTCACTGCTGCTAGGGAGATCACACCATGAGCGATTTCCAGCAAATGTACGCCCTGTGGGATGAATTCCTGACCGTCTGGCCACACGCGCGGTTGGCCACGATGACGTTGGACGAATACACCCAAGTGGGTTCAAAGGACAGCTTTACCCACTGGATCGAATCACGGCTCGACAAATTGGGCAGCATTTGGGGTGGGTCCTCGTTCAAATTCGGCGTCTTCTCACGCAAGGACACCGAAGGCAAGGTATCGGATGCCAAGCTCAGCTACTCCGACACCCACGGTTGGTATTCGTCCCTGGGCGCGACCTCCACGGAAGCCTTCGAGAAGGTGCGCAACTACGTGGCCCAGGTGGCGGACTTGGCCGAGAAAGGCGATCTGGAAGGCATCGAGTCTTTCAAGCATCTGGGTGAGGCCTTCAAATGGAAGATCGCCTTCCATTACCAGAATCGGCAGGCTCCGGTGATCGTGGACATCTTCAAGCGCGCGCCGCTCGCCGTCTATGTGGGCGGCACCGCGAACCAGAGCATGGCAGTGCTGCAAGAGGCGACGCTGGCTAAACGGCCTACCGAATTGGGCATCCTGGAATTTGGGCGGCAGGTATGGGATGCGTGGAGCAAGAAAAATCTGCCAATCTGGAAGCTCTCGCACGGGCTGAACGATTTTTCTGCAGACGAACGACAGCATTACCTGCAAGCCGAATTGGGTGTGATGCACGGCGAAACGGCAAAGGGCCAGGGAAAAGATTTTCAGGAAGCTTCTGTAGGCGATCTGTTTTACCTGTGCCATGGTAACGAAAGCCTACTGCTGGTTGGCCAGTTCATCTCCGCATCCGACCCCAGCGACAAGGGTGACGGCTGGCTGCAGCGCCGCTATCGAGTACTGAAGCGGGCCATCAAGCAGGGAGGTTATCAAGGCGGCCAGAAGGGATGGACGCCCAACTACCGCTCCACATTCAAACAAGTACCCCCGCACGACCTGCCGGAATTTGAATCCACCTTGCTCAAGCCCTTCTTCGACGCCGACCTGGCGGAGCTGGCTGCATTGTCTGGCGAGCCCATCGAGGAGGCTCGTGCAGATAGTGCCAGCAAGCCACTGTCTGCAACCGCTTCGGCCCAGACTGGGGCTAATCAGCCCGTTGCCACCTGCGTCAACCGCATCTACTACGGTCCGCCGGGAACCGGTAAAACCTATAGACTGATGCAGCTGCTCAAACGGGACTACGAGCAGCAGCGTTACAGCTTTGTCACCTTCCATCAATCATATGGCTATGAAGAGTTTGTCGAGGGCCTGCGCCCAGTGCTGCAGGGTGATGAGGAGGCCGGCGAAGTGGCCTACCAAATCCGTCCCGGCGCCTTCAAGGAGCTGTGCCGCAAGGCACGCCAGTCGCCCGAACAACGTTTTGCCATGGTCATCGACGAGATCAACCGGGGCAACATCAGCAAGATCTTTGGCGAGCTGATCACCCTGATCGAGCCCGACAAACGTGACCCGCTCGATGGCAACATGCCGCCGTTGGAATTGACGCTGGCGTATTCGGGCGAGAAGTTTTCGGTGCCAGCCAACGTGGACATCATTGGCACGATGAACACGGCAGATCGCTCGCTGGCCTTGCTGGATATGGCCTTGCGCCGCCGCTTCGACTTCGTGCCGCTGCTGCCCGACACCTGTGCCGAAAAGCTACCCGGCGAGCCGCACAGTGCGCCGCTGGCCGGGCTGGTGGTGACCACGGAGGTAGACCTTATCGACATTCGCCGGATGCTGGGACGGATCAACGAGCGCATCGAGACGCTGTACGACCGCGACCATTGCATTGGTCACGCCTATTTCACCCCACTGGGCGACGTGGCAGACGGCCCGGCGCGTTTCGAGAAATTGGCGGAGATCTTCCGCAAGCGCATCCTGCCGCTGCTGGAGGAATACTTCTTCGAGGACTGGCGCAAGATTCGGCTGGTGCTGGGCGACAACCAGAAGCCTGATGCGGCGCAGTTCGTACGGGAGAGCGACAATCACGAGGACGACCTGACTCGTCTGTTCGGCAGCAGCCACGACCTGAACGGCTACGCCGCCAAGCGACGCTATTCGGTGCAGCCTGCTGCCTTCTCCAGTCCCGCTGCTTACATTGGTATCTATCAATCCCTGATGGCCTGAACGGTTGATCTATGATGAACAACATCATGGTCTACGAGTTCGACACGCTAACGGGGAACAGTGTGGGCATCAAGGGCGCCGACGGTGCACATCTCATCCCGAACAGGGTGTATCAGTGGCTTGAGGACCGGTGCTTGCGGGCAGCTGAGAAAGGTGACGCTGTGTGGCTGCGCCTTGCCCAGCGCCGTGGTTGTCGCGTCGTGCAAGTCACCAGCTTCGTCGGCGTGATCCGCGCCCCGGATGGCTATCAGATCGAGGTCTTGCCCAAGGTCGGAAAGGCTATCGGGGGTGGCTATAGTGAGGCGAGAGAACTGCTGGTCGAGATGCTGAGCTGCCTGGGTGGCTTCCGCCACATCCAGACTGACAGCGCCAAGCTGCTGGCCCGACGGATGCCCTTGCTGGAGGTGTTCATCAGTGAGTTTCTGTGCGCCGTTGAGCACGTCGTCAAGCGTGGCCTACGCAGCGATTACCGTGAACAGCAAGACAACCTGTTTGCTCTGCGCGGCAAGCTGCAGATGGCCGCACACCTGCGGCAAAACCTGTGTCGGCGTGACCGCTTCATTACCGAATTCGACGAATTTTCTCCCAACCGACCAGAAAACCGCTTGCTGCACGCGGCGCTGCGGTGCGCACTAGCGTGGACGGCCTCGCAGGCCAACCAGCAATTGGCACGGGAGCTGTGTTTCGTGTTCGCCGATATTCCTACATCGGATGGGCCAGACACAGATTTCGGACGGGTGTGCCTCGATCGCGGCATGGCGCATTACGACGCGGCGCTGGCCTGGACCCGTTTGATTCTGCAGGGTGAATCCCCGCTTACCGGCAGCGGCGATCATCGTGCACCGTCTCTGCTGTTCCCAATGGAGACCGTGTTCGAGGCCTTCGTCGCCAAGCATCTGGCCCGGCAACTACGGTCAGGTTGCACGCTGCGCGCGCAGGCACGACAGTTCTCGCTGGTCAGACATCAAGGCCAGAACTGGTTCTTGCTCAAACCCGATGTACTCGTTCAGGATTCGGGCGACAACCGTCTGGTGTTGGACACCAAGTGGAAATTGATCGACAGCCTCAATGCCAACCGTTCAGGCAAGTACGAGCTGGATCAGGGCGACTTCTATCAGCTGTATGCCTACGGCCAGAACTATCTCGATGGCCAAGGTGACGTGGTGCTGATCTATCCCAAAACGGATGCCTTCGCCCAGGCGTTGCCCGTATTCGAGTTCCCAAAATCTGCCGCACTGCGTCTGTGGGTACTGCCGTTTTGTTTGCGCGACAAGAGGCTGTTGCTGCCGTCCTGCGGCAGCCTGGATGCGTGTTTCAAGCCCCAATCCCCTGCAGATTAGACGAACCCCGAACTTGCCTGCCAACCATCAAGAGATGGCTTTGATAGGACTGAACTCCAAAAGCCGCAGTCCGGTGAATGTCCGCTTTACGAAACCGAGGATGATCGTGCCCGCATCGAGCATGGATCGAGCGCTGTTGCGATCAGACTGGATAAAGACTATATTTAGTCCATATTGGGTCACAGGAACAACGCCATGCGCTATTCTTCGCAGGTCAAACCGATCAGCTACCTCAAGGCCAACGCTGCAGAAGTGCTGACGCATCTGGCCGAGCAGCGCGAACCCCTGGTCATCACCCAAAACGGCGAAGCCAAGGCCGTGCTGCAGGATGTCACGTCTTTTGAGGAAACCCAGGAGACGTTGGCGCTGCTCAAGATTTTGGCCCTTGGCAGCCAGGACGTGGAGGCAGGCCGGGTCAAGCCTATGGCCGGCGTGGTGGCGCGTCTGCGCGCAAAGCGGACCACGGCCTGATGGTCAGCAGACCGAAGCGCTACGAGGTTCTGCTCACCCAGGGCGCGGAGCAGGACCTGGAGTCCATCTGCGATTACATCGCTGAATTCGACTGCGTGGCCAACGCCAACGACGTGCTTGACCGGTTGATGGTGGTCGTGGAGGGGCTGGCTCAGTTCCCCGAACGTGGCAGCTACCCAAAAGAACTTATGGCACTGGGCATCAAGGAGTACCGCCAGACTGCGCTCAAGCCCTACCGCGTGATCTACCGCGTCATCGGCAGGCAAGTCGTCATCTACCTCATCATCGATGGGCGTCGGGACATGCAGTCCCTGCTGGCTCGCCGTTTGCTCGGCGCTTGATACGGAACACCCGCCCAAGATGCTCATAACTTTGGGGGACAGTGGTCTCACGGTCAATCACGCTCCATCAAATTTCTCGGGTCCGGATGTACTCCTTGGCCATTTCTTCGCCCGGCACTCCCCGCCAGAGTCCACGTACGGCCACGCATTCTCCTTCCGTCGATAGCCTCCGGAAACTCGCCTCTCCTGACCCTAGTTGCGGAGCCCTCGCTCTGGTAGACTGGCGCCGATTCGAGTCAGGCCTAAGAAAATGAACCGGACCTGGGGAGGCTGTATTGTTGGCCCAGCACGATGCGCTTACTGCCGCGAGTTGGCTAGCAAGTTGGAGCTGCCTTCGGTCGAAGTGCTGCAACCCTGGCTCAAACGCCTGCTGGATTGGCAACTCGTGCAAAGCTCGGGGCGCACCCAGGCCACACGCTACTTCGTCGATCCGGGCTTGCTGCGAGGCCTGGAATTCGTCGGGTCGACCACGCTCAAGCGCATCGAGCCCCACCGATTGGCCGCGCTAGTGCTCGAAGACCTGCAGCGGTACCCGCGATCCGCCGTCAGCGAGATCCATCGGCGCGTGGGCGCCGAGATCCACCCTAAACAGATCAAGCGCGCGTTGGATCAGCTGATTGATCGAGGCGCGGTCCGCTACGATGGTGACAAACGTTGGCGGCGTTACTGGGCGGTGTCATGAGCAGGTTATCGGACAACAAGCGCCTTATCGACGAGAACTGGGTGATAGTGGCTGGGCGATATGCCGGTACAGGCCTCATGAATCAAAGCGTTCTATCGGCCGCAGTCGTTGGAGCATGGTCGATAGACGCATCAGAAAAGCCAACGGTCGAGGTTCCGGGAGGGGCCGCATGAGCATGAATGAGGCGGATACCCGCGCTGGTGGCTGATTGGCAGACTGATGAAGCGAACGCAGGCAAGCCTTTTCCGAGCTACGCCCGGCTATTGGCCCGGCGCAGCACCGCCGAAGCCAACAGCCGCTACTCCTGGACGGTGGACTTCTCGGCTCGCCGCGCCAAGGCGCGCGAGGAGATGCAGCCCTTGCTGGACCAAGCGGCCAAGCTTAGGGCTGAGGTGGTTGACCTGAAAGAACAGTTGAAGGGCCTTAAGAAGGAGAAGGCCGCCAAGAAAGTATGTGAGGCGCTTGACGCCCAGATCCGCGAGAAGGATAAATCAGCCCGCGACCTGGAGTCACAAGCTGCCGCCATCGATGCCGCCCTGTTCGATCTCAAGGCGGTCAATCCACATGCCGTCACTACGGTGGATCAGCGCACCCCGGCCGAGATCATTACGAACATTGAGACGCAGGGCCGGGTTGTCGCGCAGGCACTCGACCGACTGCGCGCGCTGCTGGCGGCCGACGTGCTGGTGACGCAGGAGTAACGGAAGGAGCCCCATTTGACCAAGGAGACCATCCATGCCGCAGATTACAGAAGCGTTCGCCCGTCGTTTCGGGCAGGAGTGGTGAACGCCTGGAACGCTCACAACATCGATCGCGTACTGGCCCATTACGCCGATGACTGCGAGTTCCGGTCACCCCTCATCATCAACATCGCGAACGAACCCTCCGGCCGTCTCACGGGCAAGCCGGCCATCCGCGCCTATTGGGCTGCGGCTCTTCAAAAGCTCCCGGACCTTCGCTTCGAACTCCTGGATGTGCTCACCGGTGCCGACTGCCTGACGTTGCATTACCGCGGTCATCGTGGGCCGGTGGCGGAGACCTTTTTCTTCAACGGCAGCGGCAAGGTCATTCGCGCGGCGGCCTGCTACAGCGTGGGGCTGTGACCAATTTGAGTCTCGCCGTTCCCTTCTGGTACAAGAGCAGCCGGCTGGGCCCGGTCGTTCGACCGCGCGCATCGTGTCCTAACCAGGAGGAAAGGTGATTATGGGTGACGAGTTGCTTGCGCATCTGGGTCCGTTGGCCGCTTTGGCCGGGGTGTGGGAGGGAGACAAGGGTGAGGATGTGGCTCCGTCCGACGACCGGGGCACCGAACACAATGCTTACCGCGAACGGCTGACGTTCATCCCCTTCGGCCCCGTTATCAATCATGAGCAACGCCTGTACGGCCTGCGCTATTCCACCATCGCCTGGCGCCTGGGGGAAGAATCGCCCTTCCACGAGGAAACGGGGTACTGGCTCTGGGACGCGGCGGCGAAGCAGGTGCTGCGCTGCTTTATCGTGCCGCGCGGCGTGACGGTCTTGGCGGGCGGGACGGCCGAGCCCGACGCGGTGTCGTTCGACCTGTCGGCGGAAGTCGGGTCGGACACGTACGGCATCTGCTCCAACAAGTTTCTCGATGAGGAATTCAAGACCGTGCGGTACACCCTCACGATCACGATGCACGGGCCCGACAGCTTCAGCTATCGGGAAGATACGCAACTGAAGATGAAGGGCCGGGCCGAGCTGTTCCACCACACCGATGCCAATCGGGTGACCAGGGTTGGATAGGTCCATGCGGCATGGCGGCGGGCCCCCTGTACCTGGTATATAGAGAGTGGGCTCAGAATGAGCCTGTGATCGGGCCCGGTAATTGCGCAGGCCCTGCGCCCTGATCACGGGCGACCACCATTTTGCGGAAGGAGGGCAAGGATGAAGAAATTGTTGTGGGCGTCGGCCGCCGTGGCGTTGTTAGCCGGGTGCGCGGGGTTGCCGCAGACATCGAGAACGGCGGCCATCCATGAGATCAAGTTCGAGGCGAATTTAGTGCCTGCGGACTTGACCGTGCGCGTGGGTGATGAAATCCGTTGGGTGAACCACCGGACGTTGCCGGTGCTGATCGACATTCCGGGCCTGAACGCGGAGATGCTGTCCTGCGATCGCGGCTTTTCGAACATGTTCGGGACCGCGCGCGAGTTGACGGAATTAGACCCGAGCAAAAGCGTGAGCTTGTGTTTCAGCAAGCCCATCGTCATCAGCTATAACGCGCGCATGCGGTCGGCTGACCCAGGCGGGATGAAGATCGAGCCGGGCACCATCCGGGTGGTGGCCCCGCCGCAGTAGCCGGTACAACCATCCAACGTCCTCTCGTTCCTTGCTCGTCATCCTGGAGCCGACGTGGTTCCGGGGTGACGGGGTCTCTCGTTCTCCTGATCGGTTCCCCTCGTTGAGATGAATCCTGTTCGGCTCGTGGGAGTGGCTTGCGGGCAGGTATGCCGGTTACAGCACTGTGGCCCAGGATGGGCTGACGGCGAAGGCGGCGTTGATGAGGCCGACGTGGGAATAGGCCTGAGGAAAGTTGCCGAGTTGCATGCGGGTCTCGGGCACGAAGTGTTCGGAGAAGAGCCCGAGGTAGTTGGCGCCGGTGAGGACTTGCGCCATGATCCGCTGGGCTTCTTCCATGCGCCCCAGTCTCGCCAAGGCCTGCACCACCCAAAATGAACAGATGACGAAGCTGGACTGCGGTCGCCCGAAATCATCGGTCCGTAGGTAGCGGAAGTAGAAGCCCGTGTCCTTGCCGTTCGTTTGGACGGCCAGTTCCTGGGCGATGTGCTTCATCGTCGCTTCGCAGACCTCCCGATTGGGGAACCCCAGGATGGGGGCCTGGGCCAAGGAGGCATCGTAGGTGTCGTCGTTGGGCCCGTTCCGCAGTGCCCCGTTTTTGGCGGCATTGAGCAGGGCTTGCGCCGCCCGCGCGCGGGCCGTGCCGATGTCGAACGTGACCGACGGCAGGAATCCCGCCTGCTGCATGCGGTGGGCGCGGTCGAGCCCGGCCCAACACATCAGGTTGGAGAAGGAATGTTCCTGCCACCCGTTGCGAATTTCCCACAAGCCCGCGTCCGGCTGCGCGATGGTGCGCTCGCAGAGCCGAGCGAGGTTCGCGACGAGCTGCTCCTGGTCTCTGGTGCGGAGATCGTAAAAGCGGTTGTCGCAGAAGATCGGAGCCAAAGCGAGGACGAGTTCGCCGTACACGTCGTTTTGGATATGTTCGGCGGCTTGGTTCTGGCTGCGCACCGGGGCGCTTCCCTGGAAGCCCGCCCAGTTCGCATGTTCCGTCTCGGGCAGCGGCAGGTCTTGGCTCAAGGTATAGACGGGGGCGAGGCGCTCACGGGAATGTTCGTGAGTATAGGCGATATTGAGCAAGAACTTCAGAAAGCCTTCCATCTCCTCGAAGTGGCCGAGGTTTTGAAAGGCCGTGAGGGAAAAATAGGCGTCGCGCAGCCAGCAGTAGCGATAGTCCCAATTGCGGGGACCACCCGGCTCCTCCGGGAGACTGGTGGTCAAGGCTGCCAGGATGGCGCCGGTGTCTTCGTAGCAATGGAGTTTGAGGGCGAGGGCGGAGCGGATGACTTCTTCCTGGTACAGGACGGGAATCGAACAATGTTTCACCCACATGCGCCAATAGCGCGTCGTCTGGTCGAGAAACTCTTGGCTGACCTTGGCTAGATCATCCTCGATGCCCAGGCCCCAGGTGAGGGCGAAGTAGGTCTTCTCGGTGAGGGCGAAGGGGCGTTCTTCGTATAGGTAGGTCAAGGGCATGTTGGTCAGCAGCCGGAGGTACTCTCCCCGGATGTCGTACCGCACATGGCTGTTGCCGCGCATGCCGCGGGCGTAGTCCTTCTCCCATCCGGTGACGGGACGGCAGCTCACGCGGATCGACGGGGTGCCGGCCAGGGGCTCCACGATGCGAAAGAGGGCGGCGGGCCGATAGATCCGACCGTACTGTTCGAAACGCGGACAAAAGTCCGTGATCTTGAAGGTGTCCCCTTTGGACGTAGACACCTCCGTCACCAGAATATTTGTATTGGGAAGGTAGCGCTGCGTCGTCTTGACTTGGTTGGAGGACGTAGGGCTTGATATGGAGAAATGGCCCCCCTCCGGGTCCAGCATCCGACCGAAGACGGGGTCACTGTCGGGCCTGGGCAGGCACAGCCAGTCGACCGAGCCGCTTTCGTGGATGTGGGCCGAAACGTGGCAGTTGCCGATGAGTCCGTACGGGTACATGGCTCAGACCATAAAAGATTTTCAGGGCGAAGTAAACTGCCGAAACTAACATGCGTCTGTCTCTCCGCTTCATCCTGCCGCTCTTGGTGGTGCTCGGCCTCGTGGCCTACGCCGTCGTGCCGCTCGTCGATTCGCTCACGCTGAAATGGTTTACGCGGGACCTTGAAAGTCGCTCGAAATTGCTGGCCAGCACCATGGAGGTGCCGCTGGCGGATCTGGTCTCGTCGCGCTCGCGGACGAAGATCTTCGCCTACTTCCACAAGGTCATTCAGGACGAACGACTCTACGCGCTGGGGTTCTGCGACACGCAACAACGCCTGCTGTACCAGACGCTCACCTACCCCGATCAATTGTCCTGTGAAAGCTTGGCTCACTTGGCGCCCGGCTCGTCGGAGGTGGTGACCTTCGCGCAAGGACCGCTGCATGTCGTGGTCGCGAACATTCAATCGGGCGGCAAGGTGCATGGTCGGCTGATGCTCGTCCATGACATGAGTTTCGTGCACCAGCGCAGCACCGATACGAAGTGGTACGTCTTTTACCTCTTTGCCGGACTCGCGACGGTGATTTCCGGGGTGACGGTGCTGGTGGCGCACCTCAGTTGGCGGGGGTGGGTCGCGGGGGTCCGCGCGATGTTGACCAATACGGGACTGCCGACGAAGCAGGATGATGCGCCGTCGCCGGAACTGCATCCGGTCGCCCAGGACCTGCAGGCGTTGATCCGCGAGCTGGAAGCGGACCGCCGCATGCGCGATGAAAGCCAAATCACCTGGAGTCCGGCCAGCCTCAAGACGATTCTCCACGAACACCTCTCAGGGGATGAGATCCTCATTGTCTCGAACCGGCAACCCTACATCCACAACCGGCGCGGGCAAAAGATCGAGGTGCAACTGCCGGCCAGCGGCCTGGTGTCGGCGCTTGAGCCGGTCATGCGGGCCTGTTCGGGCGTGTGGATTGCTCATGGCAACGGCTCGGCCGACCGTGAGGTGGTGGACAGCCGGGACCACGTGCGGGTGCCGCCGGACCATCCTTCGTACGACATCCGCCGCATCTGGTTGTCGCCCGATGAGGAATCAGGCTTCTACTACGGATTTTCCAATGAGGGTCTCTGGCCCCTCTGTCACAACGCCCACGTGCGGCCGACGTTCCGCACCTCGGACTGGGAGCAGTACGTCGCGGTGAACGCGCGGTTCGCACAGGCTGTCGTGGAAGAGGCCAAGACGGACGACCCGGTCGTGCTGGTCCAGGACTATCACTTTGCGCTGCTTCCCAAGATGGTGCGGGAGAAGTTGCCCAATGCGACCATCATCATGTTCTGGCACATTCCCTGGCCCAACTCCGAAAGTTACGGCATCTGTCCCTGGCGGCAGGAGATTTTGGAGGGACTGCTCGGCAGCAGCATCGTCGGGTTCCATACGCGCGAACACGGAAACCATTTCCTGGCCTGCATCGATCGCATCCTGGAGGCGCGCATCGATCGCGACACATCCACGGTCTCATACGGCGGCCGGCTCACGGCGGTGAATCCCTACCCGATCTCCATCGAGTGGCCGTCGCGCTGGCTTGAGAATCAGCGGCCCGTGCCTGACTGCCGCTTGCACATCCGCGAGCGGCACGCGATGGGACCGGATCGCTTGGTGGGGATCGGCGTGGATCGCTTGGATTACACCAAGGGCATCATGGAGCGATTCCTGGCGGTTGAGCGCCTCTTCGAGCTGCAACCGGAATGGGTGGGGAAGTTTTCATTCATCCAGATCGCCGCCCCGAGCCGCACGATCATCGACCAGTATCAACATTTTCATGATCAGGTCTACGCTCTGGCGGAACGGATCAACAAACGGTACGGCCGCGAGGGCTATGAGCCCATCGTGCTGAAGGTCAAACACCATGAGCCGCCGGACGTCTACGAATACTACCGCGCGGCGGAGCTGTGCTTCGTCACCAGCCTGCATGACGGGATGAATCTCGTGGCCAAGGAGTTCATCGCGGCGCGCGACGACGAGCAGGGTGTCTTGATCCTGAGTCAGTTCACCGGAGCGGCCCAGGAGTTGCCCGAGGCATTGGTGGTCAATCCCTACGACATCGATCAATGTGCGGCGGCTCTGCACATGGCGCTCTCGATGTCGCCGAAGGAGCAGCGCGCCCGCATGCGGAGCATGCGTGGGCTGATCCAGGAGTTCAATGTCTACCGCTGGGCGGGACGTATGTTGATGGATGCGGCGCGGATGCGTCGGCGGATCCGCGTCATGAAGCAGGTGGGGCAGGCTCCGGGGCGTGTGCGTTAAACATGCCCATGCTGCGTGCGCTCACAGCTCCGGGGAAGCGACTGCTGGATCGCGTAGCCGCGGAACAGGCTGTTCTCTTCGCCTTTGATTTCGACGGGACCCTGGCCCGGATCGTTCAGGATCGCCACGCGGCGGGGCTCACCCACCCCCTGCGCGATGCGTTGCGGGCGGTGGCGGAAGCGGCGCCTACCGCCGTCATCTCCGGACGATCCCTCGCAGATTTGCGTCCTCGCCTGGATGGGATTCCCGTCCATCTGATCGGCAACCATGGACTGGAAGGCCTGCACGCGTCGGAACGGGTGATGCAGCAGGCCCGGGACTGTTGCCGGGGCTGGCTCAAAGCGGTCGCGCGGGACGAGTCCGCATTGGCCAAGGTCGGCGTGGTGGTGGAGGATAAGGACTACTCGCTCACCTTCCACTATCGTCAGGCCTGCTCTCCGCCCGCGGCGCGCGAAGCGATCTTCCATACGGTAGCCGCTCTCTCCCCTGCCCCGCGTCTGGTATTGGGAAAATCCGTGGTTAATGTCATTCCGTCCGGGAACCTGCACAAGGGGACCGCCATGTTGGAATTGATGCATCAACAGGGCACGGCCGCCGCCTTGTACGTCGGCGACGACGATACGGACGAAGACGTGTTTTCGCTGCCGGATGAGCGCATTCTGTCGGTGCGGGTGGGAAAGAAGCTGATGTCTGCCGCCCAATTATATCTTGAGCGGCAGTCGCAGATGGGCTCGTTGCTCCGGTATCTGGCTCAGGCGAGGGGGCGTCTGGGCTAGGCTTCCTGTGCGGCCATGCCCTTCTTGTAGAGGGCATAGATGTATACGGGAATGTTCAGGTCCTTCAAGGCTTGCTGCAGCAAGGGATATACCTTCTCCCATTCCAACCCGCCGACGCCTGTGGCCAATCGCGGCAGGGCGAGGCTTTTGACGCCATGTTCCTGCAATTCCTTCTTCAGGGCTTGGAGCGCATGGTTGACGTTGGGCAAAGAGGCCTTGCCCGGACGGTCCTGATCGGTCGTGGGCGGTTCCTGCGTGAACAGATTGATGATGACCGGGGAATTGGGCCCCTTCCAGGACCAGGCCCCGCCCGGTTTGGGGTTGTAGGTCTGGCAATAGTGGCGAAAATCCTTGTACATCCCGGGCCACTGTTCGCGCAGCGCTAAGGCGAGCCCCTGCTTGAAATTGTCGTGGGGAGCCACGCCGTGGGCGATGGCGCTTGCGGTGGATAAGAGGATGTCTCCGGTCACTTCCTTGAGCATGACTGACGCCTCCCTGAGTAAGTAAGAGTGAGAGAACCTCATACCATACAACGCCTCCTGTCGGTCAATCACTGTGGGGCTTGCGGGCATGATCGGACGCGCCGCTTGGTCCTGGGAAGGAGACAGGGATGAAGGACTACCGAATTCGACCGGGCCGCCGTTTTGCGATGAGCGCTGTCGATCCCGAGGATACCGGCTCCTACAAGAAGAACGACGGTGGAAAGACCAAGGCGAAGGCGGTCACGGAGAAGCTGATCGCGCAACTCGATCAGTTACAGGAACGCCTCTATGCCAACGGCACGAAGGCGCTCCTGCTCGTCTTGCAGGGCATGGACACCAGCGGGAAGGACGGCACGATCAAGCATGTCATGTCCGGCGTGAATCCCCAAGGCTGCCGGGTGGTCTCGTTTAAAACCCCGAGCGAGAAAGAGCTGCGGCGTGACTTTCTCTGGCGCGTCCATCAGGAGGTGCCGCCCAAGGGCCACATCGGGATCTTCAACCGTTCGCACTATGAAGACGTGTTGATCACCCGCGTGCACGGATTGATTTCGGATAAGGTCGTGCGACAACGGTTCGATCAGATCAACGAGTTCGAGGAATTGCTGACCGAAAGCGGGACCTCGATTCTCAAAGTGTATTTGCATATCTCCAAGGCCGAACAGAAGGAACGACTGCTGGAACGGATCAACGATCCGGAGAAACGCTGGAAGTTCAACGAGGGCGATCTCGAAGAACGGAAACTGTGGGAGGACTATATGTGTGCGTTCGAGGCGATGTTGTCCGCCACGAGCACCGAGCGGGCGCCCTGGCATGTGGTGCCGGCCAACCGCAAGTGGTATCGCAACCTGGTCGTCGCCGACTTGATCGTCCAAGTGCTCAGCGCGATGAAGCTGTCGCCCCCGCCGCCTCCTGAGGGCATCGATTTCGATCAACTCCAGGTCATCTGAGAGGAGGTCGCATCATGTGGAAGCTGTGGCTCGCGGGCGGCCTGTTTCTATGGGCCTACGATCCCCTCTCGGCGCAGACTGGAGCGTTTGAAGGTGTGATTACCATGAAGGAGGTGGCAGGGACCGAGGTGTCCGTTCAAAAGACCTACCTCAAGGACCGGGCGGACCGACCGGGTCGCCGGCTACCCGTGCGACATCTACCTCGCCAAAGAGAAGGACGAAGAGGGCAGCAGCGAACTCTGCATCGGGAAGGGCCTGGGCAATGCGGCTCTCTTTGCCCTCATCGCCGGCGATGCCTCCACGAGGGCGGAGGCTCCGGTCTGGTTGCGCGAGTTGGTCAAGGATGGTGGGTTTCCGTTGCGAACCATTGATCGGGACAGCGCCGGGCGGGAGGAATCTCGATCGGAGGCGACGAAGGTCGAGGCGCAGCCGTTGGACGACGGCCTGTTTACCCCACTGCCCGGATTCACGCGAATCGACTTGGACGCCGTGATGCAATCGCCGGGCGAAGACGCGCCGCCCCGGCCTCCGTCAGGCGAAAGAGAGTGACTCACGCCGCTTCCTGCAACCCCGCTGTGCGAGCGCTCGGCAGCCCTGTTGACAGATTTTTTCGAGAAGCGTAGATAGGTCCTGCGGCTCGTATGTACCGCCTTGCGTTATGCGGGGGACCGGACAGACCGCGCGGCTGCCGTCTAGATCTCCCGTGCATCTATACCGCAGAGAGGAGGGTGGACGATGAATGATACCACGCCACCTGGCCCGTACGGCCCGCCGAGGTGAAGGCGGGTTTCTCGTCGGGCCTATCGCCGGATTCTCCACGGGGTTGCGTCCTCATGGACGTGAAAGGCGTGCGGCTGGCTGTTGCATGAACTCCAGGCCGGAGAAAGAGGGCGGCGATGCGATCCCCTGACGAGGCACCCTCCCCTGTGACTGACTCGACGGGTCCCATGCGGGCCGCAACATGATCCACGATTTCCACGGCGTCCCAAGCGCCATCCGCGGGCCCTCCTTCACGGGAGGGCCCGCGCTGTTTGAGAAAATTACCTAAGGTTGATTTTTTGTATTGACAGGATTTTCTAACAAGCGTAAGAGGGGAACTGTAAACTTCGTGATGCCGTGTTAACCGTGACGAGGCGACCAGCAGTGCGCGCCTGTTCGGGACACCTCGCCAACCTCAAACGGGGAGGTTCATCATGGAAGAACTTACGCCACCGGACCACAGCGGCCCGCCGAGGTGACGGCAGGTTTTCGTCGGTCGTGTTCGGTGGATTCTCAGCTGGCTGTGCCTCACGGCACTGTCCGATCGACAGGATCACAGCCACCTCACACAAGCACGAAGAATCTTGACCGAATGCGAGGTACACTGGCTTCCTGGGATTGATCTATCCCCCGACGAAGACTGAGCGCTCTCGCATCTTGAACGGGTCTCGCACGGTTCTATAATTTAAACGACGCATCGGCGTCCTAAGCGCCATCACGGGCGACCTCCCACCGCAGTGTAGGGTCGCCCGTGACATTTTCAGCTCCGCCGTTCTTGCTCCATTTTATTTACAGGCGATCCGGAAAATCCGACACGATCCCGTCTACGCCAAAGTCGCGCATCCGTGCGATGTCGGCTGGATCGTTGACCGTGTAGACGAACACGCGGCGGTCGAGGTTGTGGTAGGTCTGGAGCAGCGGCGGCGTGAGGGTGGAAAAGTGGAGGCCGACCAGTGAGGCGTTCAGCGCGAGGGCCTCGGCGATCGGGTCGCGCGGGAGCTGCCGAGGGAGGAGGACCAGAAGCGTGGCGTTCGGATCGGCCTGGCGGACGCGCCGCAGCTCCGGCCCCAGAAACGACGCGTAGATGACCGCTCCTGAAAAGCCGGACCGCTTGACGATCGCGCAAGCCTCGGCGCCGATGCCCTCGACCTTGAGTTCGAGAATGACTCCGATACTGCCGGAGGCAATCTCCAAGGCCTCTTCCAGGGTCGGAATCCGCTGCGAGTGACCGGCATCCAGCCGTTGTACCTGGTCGAGCGATAACTCGGCGATCGAGCCCGTCTTGTTCGTGGTGCGGTCGACGGTGTCGTCGTGCAAAAGGACGAGATGCCCGTCGTTGGTCGCCCGGACATCCAATTCAACGAAGTCTGCGAGGAACGCGCGGGCCTTCCAAATGCCGGCGAGGGTGTTTTCGGGGGCATGGCCGGCGGCCCCCCGATGGCTGATGCGCAGGAGGGAGGTGATGGCGACCTCGTGTGAGATGGCTCGCTGCATCCCCCGGCACGTCACGAGACGCCGCCGGGAAGGTCCCTAGGGCATACGTCTCTCCCTATCACAAAATCGGTCGATCTGCAAAGCCGACCGGCGCTCTTGTTCTGTCCGAAGAAAAGGTTCAGACTTTTCCGGTGCTGCTCGCCCACCTTGCGGGAAAGGAGGTTGCCATGGTTGTCCAAGATGTCATGTCGACCGGCGTGGTGACGGCCAGACGGAATGACACCGTTCGTTCGGTCGTGATCAAAATGTTGAGTCGTCATTGCGGCGCGGTCCCAGTGGTGGAGGACGGTGACCGGTTGATCGGGATGGTGACGTTGCGCGACGTATTGCTCCCGCTGTATCCCAATTACGGCGAGTACATCCATGACAATGTGCACAGCCGCGACTTCGTGGAAATGGAAGAAGGCTACGCAGATGTGCTCCAGCAGCGCGTGGAGGACGTCATGAGTCTGAATCCCCTGACCGTCTCCCCCCACGCGCCGGTGCTGGAAGCGGCCTCTTACATGGGCCTGAAAAATTTTCGCCGTATCCCTGTCGTCGAGGGCGGTCGTTTGGTCGGGATGGTCAGCGTCGGGGATATCAATCGCGGCCTGTTCTTCGAGCGGGGACCGGTGGCGACGAGCCGGCAGGACGTGGCGTCATTCTCGAGACCGTAACCCGGTTGCGAGACCGAGCGGCAGCCCCGTACAATGGCACGATTCTCGCCGGCAGAGGCGAGTCTGTCCCGTGTCTGCTAAGGAGGTTCTATGAGTCTGGCTGATGAACGATGTGTGCCTTGCCGCGGCGGCGTCCCTCCCCTGCCGGCGGACCGTGTGCAGGGTCTCTTGAGTCAATTGGGACGAGGATGGGGGTTGAATGGAGCGGGGCATCTTGAGCGGCTCTATACCTTCAAAGACTTTGCCCAAGCGCTTGCCTTTGCCAACCAGGTCGGCGCGGTGGCGGAGCAGGAAGGGCATCATCCCGACTTGCATGTGGCCTGGGGGAAGTGCGGTGTGGAAATTTGGACGCACAAAATCAATGGGCTCACGGAGAGCGATTTTTATCTCGCCGCCAAGGCGGATCGGGCGTTTGAACCGTTTCGCGCAACGCCTCAATGAGGTCGTTTCTGCAGGCGGTTGCTGTCACCAAGGTCGATCATGAGTGACCAAGCCCGCGTGGCGCTCGTCAACATGCCCTTTAGTTTCTCGAAGTACCCCTCCATTCAGCTGGGCACCCTCTCGGCCTTGCTGAAGTCGAAGGGCATCGACGTCGATTGTCACCACCTGAACGTGCGGTTCGCGCATCATATCGGCGTGGAGTTGTACGAGGCGATCTGCGAGAAGCGGGCGCTCTTCGGGGAATGGCTGTTTTCCTACCTGCTCTTCCGGGACAATCCGAAACGTGCGGAATATCCGCGCGTGTTCAAGCCGGTGTTGGAGCAAATGGCCCGGGCGAGCGGCCGACCTATTTCCTTTTTCGAAGAGATGGCGGCGCGCACGGCGCCGCAGTTCTTGACGGCCGCCATGACGTCGGTCGATTGGGGGCAGTACCGAGTTGTGGGCTTTACCTCCACCTTCGATCAGAATGTGGCCAGCCTCACGATGGCCAAACTCATCAAGGACCTCTACCCCGATGTCCGAATCGTCTTCGGCGGCGCGAATTTCGACGGCGAGATGGGGCTCGAGTATTTCCGCGCGTTTCCCTTCATCGACCACGTGGTGGTCGGCGAGGGCGAGGTGGCGTTCCCCGCCCTCGTCACGCATGTGTTGACCGATTCGAGCGATCCCTATCCCAAGGGCGTGACGTATCGACAGGGCGGCGAGGTCCGGTTCGAGCCGAACCCGCACCTGTTCACGGAGTTTGCTCAGACCGGCCCGCCGGACTACGATGATTATTACCATTTGCTGGCCGAACTGGGGACCGAAACGTCGCGTGGGCTGGATCGGGTCTTGTTGTACGAGGGGTCGCGCGGCTGCTGGTGGGGCGAGAAACACCATTGCACGTTCTGCGGGCTCAACGCCCAAAGCATGAAGTTTCGCGCCAAGTCGTCGGAACAGGTCGCGCGGGAAATGGCATACCTTTCGAGCCGCTACGACACGACGCGGTTTCGGCTGGTCGATAACATCATCGACATGAAGTACGTCGAGAATTTGTTTGGCCGGTTCGCACAGGACCGACGCGACCTCGATGTGTTCATCGAGACCAAGAGCAACCTGCAGAAGAGTCAGATCAAGCTGCTCGCCGCCGGCGGCGTGAAGTGTATGCAGCCGGGATTAGAGAGTCTGAGTCTGACGCAGTTGCGCGCCATGGATAAGGGCGTGACGCCCATGCAGAACCTGGTGTGCTTGAAGTGGTGTTATTACTACCGTGTCGCCGTGTCCTGGAATATTCTGCTCGGGTTTCCCGGGGAGACCAACGAGGACTACCGTCGACAAATCGAGATCATTCCCTCGCTCTTCCATCTGCAGCCTCCTGAGGGTGCTGGGAAATTCTGGCTGGAACGGTTCAGTCCCTATTACACACGTCCACGGGAGCACGGGGTGCGCATCACCGGCCCAGGTCTGGCCTACCCCTATGTGTATGACGGGCGCCAGGTCGATCTGATGAAAATCGCCTACGATTTCGAATATGAATTGGACCGGTGGGCGGTCGATCCTGATGTCTACCAGGAGCTGGTAGAGATCGTGCAGGAATGGCAGCGCCGCGCCGCGTCACCGGACAAGCCCTTTCTCTACTACTCGAAGGCCTTCGACTATGTGACGGTATATGACGGCCGGACGCCGTCAGCGCCGACCCGCGAGCGGTTCGATTGGCCCGGAGCCTTCGTCATCGACGCCTGCAATGAGGCGCCCAAGTCTCTGGAGCAGTTGAAGCAGGCCATTCGAGAGCAAGGTGACGGCGATGCCCTGTCGGACAGCGCCCTGGTGGAGTCATTGGCGCACTTGACCGCCAAGCGCATCCTCTACGAGGAGCGGGGGAAATATTTCGCCCTCGCGATTCCTGAGCATCCCCACTGGTAACGTGGCCGGCAACGCCTTACATCGAGAGTTTCTCGGCGACGTTCCGCATTTGCACACCATGCACCAGTGAGGCGCCGCCTCGGATGGCGCAGGCCACATGGACGGCCTCGGTCATCTCCTCGGTATTGGATCCCTTCTCCAGGCAAGTCTGGGTGTAGGCATCGATACAGTAAGGACACTGCACGGCATGGGCGACGCCTAGGGCGATCAAGGCCTTTTCGCGCTCGGTGAGCGCACCTTCCGCAAACACGGCATTGTAGTACGCCATGAATTTGTCCCAGAGCGCCGGGTTGCCCTTGCCCATCTCCGAGAATTTGCCGAGATCTTTCGAGTGGTAATAATGCTCCATGGATTACCTCGCAGGGTCAGTAGATGGTGCGTGCAAGGGAAGCCTTGCGCGGAGACCGGCTGTCGACGCTGAGTGCGGTGGCTGTCAGGCGTTGCCCGGGGGAGGTGGTTCGGCCTTGCTCAGCACTTGAGAAAATCGATTTCCGACGATCGTCGTGACCTTTCGCATCAAATCCCCGAGTTCCTTCCACTCGTCGGCGTTGAGATCCGCCTTGATCTGCGGATGGATCGCCCATTCGGCATTCACCGACTGCCCCTTGCGCGACACGAGCACATGGAGCAACTCAACGTCCCACACATCTTGCGTTTTAGGCGGCGGAGCGGCGCCGGGTTTCGGTGGAGGCGCTTGACTGGCCATGTCGCTGTACTCCTTGGAGAGCGCTGTGGATGGGGCATGATACTCCATCGGTCGTGACGCTGTATATGGCGCGGTTGCACCGCCCATGACCGGGCGGGCGCTTCAGTTAACGAGCGTCTTGCCGGCGCAGTGCCGCCAGGAGTTGCTCGTGGATACGGCCGTTGGTAGCGACGAGTTCTCGGCCGTACAGTGAAAAGGGTTCATGAGCAAACCCGGAGACTCTCCCTCCTGCTTCCCGCACAATGACGATGCCCGCGGCCATATCCCATGGGCTCAGAGTCACTTCCCAGTACCCCTCGAATCGTCCTGCCGCGACATAACAGAGGTCGAGTGCCGCGGAACCGGTACGCCGTATCGCCTGCGCCCGGAGCGACATATGTGAAAAGTGATCGAGGTTATTGTTCGCCGTTTCGCGAATGTTGTAGGCGAAGCCCGTGACCAGGAGGGACTTGTCGAGTGTATCGATGGCGGAGACAGACAGGGGTTCTGCGTCGAGGAAGGCTCCCTGCCCGACCCCGGCTGTAAAGAGTTCGCCGCGCACAGGGTCCAGCACGACGCCCAACACGCACTGGCCTCGGTATTCCAACCCGATCGACACGGAATAGAAGGGGAAGCCGTGGGCAAAGTTGGTGGTGCCGTCCAACGGGTCGACAATCCACTGATAGGGCGAAGGTGCGGTCCCGTCCTGGCCGCGCTCTTCCGCAAGAATGCGGTGGGAGGGATAGGCGTGGCGAATGGTCTGAACGATGCATTCCTCGGCCTGGCGATCGGCATCGGTGACGAGGTTGATGGCGGCTTTGTAATGGATGCGGAAGCCGGACTTCGCATAGTCGCGCAGGGTCTCCCCTGCCCGTTGGGCTGCCTGAACCGCAGTGGCCATCAGGTCCGGATAATCCGGGGGAAGCATCCTCTCTGTGGTCTGCATCTCCGTGACAGTCTCCTTGGTGCACGTGGGGAAGCTAGTTCCATCGATCTCGTTCATTCGGGGTAGCATTGTAACATATTGATAATAAAAGATGTTACAATAGCTTGTTCTTGTATGACAAGGCTTGAAAAGGCATTGATTGCACTCTTGTTCAGTATGCGGAGTATGCGATCAAATTATAATTACAGCTAGCTTGACACAATTTAAAAGATTTGCTAATAAGCAAGTATGCTTCTTTAAGGATTGCTTGTGGAAGAATTAACAGACATTTTGGTCGGCCTCGAACAGCGGATCAGTGCCTACCGCAACCGCTATCAGGAGCTCGAGAAGAAGCGGCGACGGCTCGACGACGAAATTGCGACCATCAAGAAATATCTGGAGCTGGCCGAAACTTTGTATCGAGTGGAGGCCGACAAGGCGAAGTTGGCGAGTTTGTCGAGTCAGATCATCACGGACGAGAAGGGAATCCGTCCTCTTCCTGTCACGGATGTGACGGACCAATCCCGCGAGATTTTGCTGGGCAAGAGCAAGTACGTCGGCAAAAGTGTGCCCGAAGCTGCCTATCAGATTCTGCGGGAGGCGAGCCGCCCCATGCATGCTAAAGAGTTGCTGCAACGTCTGCTCGAGGGCGGGTTGCAGATCAAGGGCAAAACACCGCTGACCTCGGTGGCGACATCATTGAAACGGGATAAGCGGTTCCAAAAGGTCGGGCCGAATACCTTTGCCGTCATGGCTCAGGAGCTGACGGCCGCAGTGTGAGTAGCAGTGGGCGAACAGGGCATGAACATTTAATGTGTGAAGGGAGGTGAGGAGTCTTGGCAACGAAGAAGGCAGCGAAGAAGCCAGCGAAGAAGACCGCTAAGAAGAAGTAAGTCCCACCAGGATTTACGCGCCGGAGGTAAGGCCACTTGCCTCCGGCGTTTTTTTGTGTCGAAAAGAGGTCGCCGGCGGCAGGAGGCGCTTTCCAGCCGGTGCGAGGATGAACCGACGCGCAGGCGTGTTTAGATTGCGAGCGACGGGGCTGGGCGAAGCAGGCCGAGCGACGGGCGAGATTCCTGCGCGACCGGGGCGGACTCTGCGGTGATCAAGACCCATTTGTCGCGTTGTGCCAGGATCTGTTCGACGAGTTTTGTGTGCATCGCATGGCCGGACCGCTCGGCCACGATGTGTCCGATGAACGGGAAGCCGAGCAGCGCCACATCCCCGATGAGGTCCAGCACCTTGTGGCGGACGAACTCATTTGGAAAGCGCAACCCGGACTGATTGACGACTCCCTCTTGGGAGAGCACGACCGTATTGTCCAGGTTTCCGCCCTTGCCGAGGCCTCGGGACCACAGGGCTTCGACCTCATGCAAAAACCCGAATGTCCGAGCGGCTGAGATTTCACGTTCGAATGCCGCAGCGGAGTGCGCGTAGGTATAGGACTGAGTTTGGATCATCGGATGGTCGTAATGGATTGAGTAGGTAATCTTGGGGGTCGACGAAGGTTCGATCCGGACCCGCTTGGCTCCATCCACGACTTCGATAGGTTGTGTGATCTTCACGAAGGATTGCCGCCGACTCTGCGGAATGGCGCCGACCGTCCGAATGAGGTGCACGAACGGGCTGGCGCTCCCGTCGAGGACGGGGACTTCCCCGGCGTCGACCTCTACGTAAACGTTATCGATTTCCATGCCGGCAAGTGCGGCCAGCACATGTTCGATGGTCTTCACTTGACGGCCGTTCGAGCTGATGGCCGTGCAGAGTTCGGTCGGGACTTTATTCGTCACCGAAGCGGGAAGCAGGACCTCGTCTGAGCCGGTCTTGCACACGAAGACGATGCCCGTGTTAGGGGGGGCCGGCCGCAACGTCATCGTGACCGGCTGCCCGGAATGAAGACCAACACCTGAACAAGAAATAGACGATCCGATGGTTTGCTGAAACCGCACTGGGGCCTCCTCAATATTGCGGATCCAGAGTTTAGCAATGCTTGTGCCATTTATGAATATGGATAAAATGTATTAAAAATTAATGAGTTGTGGAAACATTTCCTTTTAGGCGCATGTTGCTAAAAAAACACAATTGTATCTTTTGTGGGGATGGCAGTGGTCTAAAAAATAATTGTTTTTCAATTGGTTAATCGGCAGATGAGGCGCAAGGTTGTCGTGCCATACCCCCCAAGCGGCTTAGGTTTTTCGGCGCCGATCCAGCTTCCACCGGGTAATGCCCAAATGCTTTGCGGCGAGGGTCTTGTTGCCCTCACAACGCTTTAACACTTCGGTGATGATGCGGTCCTCCAGATCGGTGAGTGTCTGTTCGCCGACCCGAAAGTCGATCCGCACGGTCTCCGAATCCGCCCGTCCCGTGACCGACGACGGTGTGTCCTGGTGTTTGCCGGTCGAGACCGGGTGGTCTTGAATGTCGGGCGGGAAATGGGTGGCCTCCAAGGTTGTGTCCGAACTGAAGAGGACGGCCCGTTCGATCACGTTGCTCAATTCCCGGACGTTTCCGGGAAAGGGATAGCGGCGAAGCAACGACTGCGCGCTTGGTCCAAGGGCGCGCACCGGTTTGTTCAGCTCCACCGCCGACCGCAACAAGAACTGTTCTGCCAACGGAATGATATCGTCGCCTCGACTCCGTAGCGGCGGAACGGTGACCGTCACCACGTTCAGCCGAAAATAGAGGTCTTCCCGAAAGTCTCCCTGCGCCACGGCGGCTTTGAGATCCCGGTTCGTCGCCGCCATGAATCGGACGTCGACGGGAATCGACGTCGAGCCACCGACCCGGCGGAGCGTCCGCTCTTCGAGCACGCGCAGCAATTTGGCTTGCAGCGGGAGCGGTAAATCGGCGATCTCGTCGAACAGCACCGTGCCCCCATCGGCCATCTCAATCAGGCCGCATTTGCGACCGGCGGCTCCGGTGAACGATCCCTTCTCGTGCCCGAATAACTCGCTTTCGAAGAGGTCGCGAGGAATGGAAGGGCAGTCGACCTCCAGACAAGGCTTGTCCGTTCGCGGGCTGTTGAAATGGATCACGCGCCCCATGTACTGCTTGCCCGTTCCGGTTTCGCCTTGGAGCAGGACGGTGACACGATCGTTCTTGGCCAATTCGCGTATTTGGGCGAGGAACGCCTGGGTCACAGGGCTGTGGGCGATGACACGATCCATCGCATAGCGGGCTGCGTCTCGGCCGCTCTGCAAGCGAACCTGTCGCTGTAACGTCAGGTACGTCGTCACCCGTCGGAGCGCGTGGAGCAGGTCTTCCATGTCGATCGTCTTGGCGACGAAGTCGAACGCGCCGAGCCGCATGGCCTCCACCGCATCCTTGACGGTTCCTCTCGCGGTCAGGACCAGGGCTGGAAGCGAAGGATACGATTGTTTGGCACGTGCCAACACGTCGAGGCCGGAGAGGTTGGGCATCACGAGATCCAGCACGAGAATATCGGGCTCGAAGGAGTGCAGGATGGCCAAGGCTTCCTCACCTGAGGCGGCTGTTTTGACGACGTAGCCGTGGTCGCTTAAGCGCAGGACGAAGGCCTCGCGGACCGATTCTTCATCTTCGACCAACAGTAATTGCCATGCCATGTTAGGCCTCGTGATGCAACGGAAGCCAAATGTCGACCACCGCGCCGCCGCTGGGCGGACTGTTGATGGCCAACTGGCCCCCATGCCGCTCGACGATGTCCTGCGTAATGGTCAGGCCGAGGCCGACCCCCTTGGCCTTGCCGCTCGTGAAAAAGGGCTCGTAAATGCGCTTCAGGTCGTCCGGTGGGATGCCCTTGCCGGAATCCGCAAAGGACAGCAGCAGGCCGGGGCGTTGCCTGTTGTCGAGCCGCACCCCGACCATGAGTTGTCCGCCGTTCGGCATGGCGTCGATGGCGTTCAGCATGATGTTGAGACAGACCTGATGGATGTGGGCAAGCGATAGCTCCACGGTCGGCAGGTCGGGCGCGACGATCTTCTGTACGACGATCCCGTGTTTGACCAGATTCGGTCTCAAGAGGGTCAACGCATCGTCTAGCAAAGAGGTGAGGTCGCAAGGGCGCATATCAAAAGGGCGAGGCCGTAATTGTCCTAGGTGGGACTCCAGGAGTTCGTCGATCCGCGCCGCTTCTCTCGCGATCAGTCTGCATCGGTCTCGCGCAGACTGGGGCAGCGTGTCCTGAGCGGCGAGGTGCGTGGCCAGGCTGCCCAATCCGATCAAGGGATTGCGGATCTCGTGGAGGATCCCACCCGCCAGTTGTCCGACCAGTTTCACCTGCTCGGTATGTCGGAGCGCCTCCAGCATCTGTTCGCGCTCGCTCAGGTCCGTCAGGATGGCCATGTAATACTGGGTGGTGCCGTCACGATCGTTCACGGGGCTGACGCTTTCCCAGACGAGAAACTCCGATCCATCTTTGCGGCGATTGATGAACCGGTCGACGAATGGACGGCCGGAGCGGATAGCCTGCCAGAGGCGATTGTAGAAGTCCGGCGCATGTTTGCCGGATTTGAGGATGGCCGGTCGTTGCCCCAGCGTCTCCTCGCGCGTCCACCCCGTCATGCGCTCCAGGGCCGGGTTCCATTCGAGGATCCGCCCTTCGGTGTCGGTCAGCATAATGCCGTCTCGTGCAGACATGAATAGCCGGTGATAGAGGTCCATCTGCGTATCCGCGCGCCGCCGCCGCTCCAGTACGGTCGCGACCGTGTTCGCGACGGAGCAGAGAAACTCCAATTCCGAGTCGGAGAAGTCCCGGACCTGTCGCGTGTGGGCGGTCATGACGCCGTACACCCGGTCTTCAATCAGCATCGGCACGCACATCCCCGCGATAGCTCCATGTTCTGTCAGGAGTTTCGAGGGAGTGAAGCGGGTTTCTTTGCGCAGGTCGCGCACGACGACCGGGAGGCGCTTGCCGATGGCGTAACCAGCCTGCGAATGGGTCCCGCCTTCGATGGTGAGTTTCCCGATCAGCTCCTCCTTGAGGCCGACCCCGGCCATGACGGCCAAGTGGTCATCGGGCTCGCGCGGGATGAGCAATTTGCACAGTTCAACGCGGAGCGCCTCCGCGGTCAATCGGACGGCCTGGTTCATCAGCTCCTGCGCCGGGGCATCACTCACCGCCAGCGCGCCGATGCGGGCGAGCACCGATTGAAACCGCACCGCCTGCGACTCCTCCTGGACCGGCAGGGCTTGTCCGGTGACGTCCCGCAATGCCAGCAAGACGCCGGTCTCGCCGTGATAGGGCACGAGCGTGTAGCGGCATTCATACTGCAATGGACGGCCCTGCGTATCCGTGAACCGATACTCCCTGGAGCCTTGTGCTCCAAGGGGTTCCTGGTTCCAGGCGCGAGCCTCCGCAAACAGCCGGCCTCGAAGGGGTCGGTGGTCTGGGGCTACCACTTCTCCGTGGGCGGCCTCGGGAACGCTGACGGCTCTGAGGAGGTCCGTGAAGCGGTGGCTCTCAAAGATCAGGATACCCTGGGAGATAAGACAGAGGCCGTCCTCAATGCAGGTGCTGACCCAGGCCAAGACCTCTGCCGCGGCCGCTTCCTGCAGGACGGGGGGCGAGGCGCTATGGCGTGGACGTTTGGGTGAAGACATGGAGATGAGGTCCGGATTCGGGCCGAGCCGAGGCCTCGTGGCCGGACAAGGCAGTGCCGGTAGTGGTCCAAGGCGCAATCAATCCCGCAGGCTTCCGGTATCCGGCGCCGGCCACACCCTTGCCGTTACTTGGCGAGGAAGTGTTCCCGCCGACTGACGGCCACATCGCTCACGAACATGGCGCCGGAGTGCTTGCTGAAGAGCGGTCCCAGTGCGGCCAGGATCGGTTCCACCTTGTCTTCCGGGACGACCGTGAAGACGATCACCTGGCTGCTGGTGTCATTGAACAGCAGGTGGCCTTCATGGAATCCGTGGTGGCCCTTTCCGGACACGTTGTTGATGATCGTGTAGCCGGTGGCTCCCACCCGATCCAGCACCTCCGTGACAAACTTCAGTTGATCGCCCTGCACGACGATCTTAATTTCCTTCATGGGATGCAGTGTGAACCCGAGCATCGTTCGTGTCTCCTCCTCTCCATTCGCCGGAAGGGTCGTAGTGATAAAAGCGGTTGTCCTGCGGGTCCAACGCCACGAGCGTGACCCATCGCAAACGGAATAATTGTTCCAACAGCGGGTGCCGATCCACGATTGCGCGGATGCGCGCCGGGGGAGCTTCGATGATCGCCAACAACCGCATGGGCTCGTGGTATGGCTCTCCACCGTTCAGGACGGTTTGGGCGGGAAGCCCGATCCGGAGATCGCTCCACACACCCGTCATCACCCCGATCCGGCCGACGACGTTGTGATAGACCTTGCTGCTGCTGCCGTACACCTCGTTGTCGACGGTGGAAAAGTAATGCTCCATGTTGATCCACTGGGCGACCACCAGCGGAGCGGTCATGATGGCCTCGAGCAGTTTGCCGGAGGCGTCCTGCCGGTGGTCGTACGAATGGAGGAAGGCGCGGCCCCGTAAGTCCACCGGCTGCGTCAAGGCGCGTCGTCCGATGATCATCGCGCTGTTCCGCGACAGGCCCCATTCCGGACGGACCTCGGACCAATCCTCGCTTCTTCGCTGAGCTAAAAGCCGAGACCGGCGGCTGTCCGACGGTGCAGCCACCTGACCGAGGGCGCGGTTCCGCTCCAGCGACGCCTGCGTGCCGGCTTCGTCCAGGTCTGTGAGCAAGCGTTGGAGATCCTTCCGGTGCGTGGCGGGCACATCTTCCAAGTCGACGATGCGAACGCGGTCGGTGGTGGTGTCATGTTGCGCGGCCAGAAAATGGGTATCTCCGGGAATGGTAATGCCACGGGCGAGCAATTGGGCCCGCACGGCCGGATGGTTCGCCATGGCGGCGATGGCTCGCGCGTTGGGCAGGCCTTGATTGCCGCCGCAGGCGCCGCAATCGAGCGCCGACTCGTAGGGATTGTTCTGCGACGTACTGCCATGGGCGCAGAAAATCACCATCCGCGAAAAATTCGACGTGAGTCCCATCAGGCGGAGAGCGGCTTCCACGAAGTACGTTTGCTCGGAGACGGAGAATCCCGTTTGGGTAATGCGGTCGAGACGCTCCGAGACCCCGCGCGGGCTGATCCGTTGGTGTTCGCGCAGGTCGCGGTAGAGCGCTTGCTCGTTCTCCGTCGTGAGCGAGAGCAGGGCGGCCACTTCGCTTCCGGTCGGGTCTGCCTGGCCTAAGGCGTTCCTGCGGATTGACTCCAGCAATGTCGGAGAGAGCGTCGGTCCGCTGAGGCCGAAGCGCGCCCGGAGGATTTCCCGAATCTGGCCCCGCTGCTCGGCCGCCACCATTTCCTCCGCCTCTTCCCGGGAAAGTTTGTCGACCGTCAGGGTGGTGGCCATCGCCGGCGTCAACATCTCGCGGAGCCATCGACCGATCGCATGGTACCAGCGGGGGAGCAGTGTCTTTCCGAAAAAGGGCAGGCTGAAAAACCAGCCGAGCGCCTCCACCATGACATAGGGTGTGACCACGTTTTCCTTCAGGTCATGGAGCAGCGTGTGCGCGGCTTCCGCGAGTTGCGCGGCGGTCTTGTGCCGTTCGGCGAGCACACCGTGGTAACTGCGGGGCAGCTCGCGAACGTGGTTCTTCGGTTTCAGCAGCACCGGACAATGGGTGACCGTATGGTGCGCGTTGAACGGCTGGTAGTACAGGGGGACGCCGAAAAATCCGGCGAGGCCCAAGGTTTCATACCCGCCGCGGTCTTCCAGGTGGCGGCGAAACACTTCCGACCGGACGTCGATGCAGAACACCACTTGGGCCAGCGGGCGAGATCCGCTGTCCCCCTCACCCAACGAGGGAGTGGAGGGAGGCTGCTGGGCGGCGGTTTGCAGCTCGCTGAGCAACTGATGGCGATGACTGCCCTCGAAGGCTTCGAGCCAGACGGCTCCATGGTGTGACGGAGGAAAGTCCTCCAGCCATTGGAGGATGGTGCGGGCATCCGACGGCGCGGTAGTCACAACCGACTCAAGAGGGACCGACAGGGCTTGCGCCAAGCGCAGCAGCCGGTCGGCGCCGCGCCGGATGGCCCGGGCCTGGTGCTCGTTCAAGACCGCTTCATACTGTCGGCGTCCCGCCTCTTCCCACTGCGTGTGATCGTGCCGTCGATCGGACGCGGCTAGATTCTTCCCGATGGCGGCGGCGTCGGAAGACAGCCGGCCGGCGATCCATTCCCGCCTGAACCAATAGGCATGCGGGTGGTGGTCTATATAGGCCGCGATGTCCCCGGTGTTTCCGGCGAGGCCCAGTTGGGAGCGGCAGGCCTGGTCGACGAGTTCCCGTTCGTAAAACAGGCGGACCGCCAGGTACTTGACCAAGTCGATGGGGAACTGTTCCTGCCAAGGATGGTCGCTTTGGTGTGCTCGCCATTTGATGTAGCCGCTCCAGCCCGGCATGGCGCTCAGGTGCCGTGCGAGGTATTCCTCCCAGGCCGATTTGGGGATGCCGAGCTGCATGAGGCTTTGGAGTAAGGCCTCTTCCGGCCGGTGGGGAAGCGCCTGGATCTTGGCGGGCGCCTCCGAGATGCCGAGAAGGCGCAGCGTGAGGTCGTGACGCGCCAGCGTCTTCCAGGCGCGGTAAAAGGTTTGCTCGCGTTCGGGCATAGACCAGCTGACCTCGCCTTCATCCAGGAAGGCGCTGGCCCATTTCACCAGCTCGCGATTCAGGGTCTCGACGATGGAAGTCCCCAGGGTGCGGTCACACCAGGCGCCCAGGGTTTCCCGACGCGGCAAGTCGGACGAGGGCCAGGGGGCCAGCGCGGGAGGGGTACCGACGACCTGGTTGCCCAAGGCGGAGGCCAGCCAGGCCTCAATGCGCGAGGGGGCTTCGGGATCACCATCCGGCGTGTGGCTCGGCTTGCTGGTTGTTGGGTCCGAGATGCCATGGATCAAGGAGGCAGCGAGGACATCTTGATGCGAGACTTCTAGCGAACCGAAGGTCACTCGCTTGTCGCCTGCCATCGGATGGAGCGCCGTTCGCACATCCTCTTCCCGGATTCGGCCTTGTCGAAAGTAGCGGCGGTAGGTGTCGTTGCTCAAGTACCCGCACGCGCCGAAGAGTTCCGTCCCTCGGGCCACCGCCTGTTCGAACGACAGGGTCTCCAACCCATGCAGGGGGTTATGGTGAATGAAGGTTCGCATGGGCCAAAACTGCGCAATGGCCTCGCCGGCCAACTCCACGTATGAGCGGAGTTCCATGCGTTGGGCATCGGTAAAGGCCTGTGGCGGGCGAGTCGTCATACGTCCCGTCAGCTGGTCTTGCGGTGCTGGCCGCCGCGGAGGGCCCTCAGCCCGTCTTCCACGTAGAGCCCGTTGAGAAACGCCACGTAAGCGGCCGCTTGGAGAGTACGCAGCCATTCGGGCACGAGGATTCTGACACCATGCGCCTTCCCGTAGAGGATCATCCAGACTCCGATAACCATGCAGGCCGAGAGGGCCATGAACGTATCGAACAGGCCTTGGTTCCATCCGGCGACCTGGAAGTAGGCGGCCGCTTGCCCTGGGGTCGGATAGAGGAAGTGGGTAAAGGTTTCTCCCGCCCACAAATAGGTGAGGCCGATGAAGGCCAGCGTCGCGAGCATCGTAGCGGAGACTTTCCATGACGCCACGCTATGGAGTCGATAGAGGCTGAAGATGGCTTGGGCGGAGGTGACCCAGGCGAAGAACAGGAAGATCACGGTCCCCTGCGCCTCGAACAGCGGAATGTTCACGAGCCCATGTGCCATCAGGAGGATCATCAGCGGCAGCATGAGGGTCATGACCAAGCCAGTGGCCCAGGTGATGAAGGAGAACTGCGCCGGCGCTCCCACCGTGCGGTGATCGGGGAGCTTGAGGTCGGTGCGCGAAGCGTGAATGTTCGCGCCGGAATTGAGAAACAGGGTGGCCTTGAAGAGTCCATGGGCACAGAGGTGGAATACCGCGAGCGCAAACGCACCCAGACCGCATTCCATCACCATGTAGCCCATCTGTCCCATAGTCGAATAGACCAGAGTGCGCTTGATGCTGGATTGGGTCAGCATCGTGGTCGCGCCGATCAAGGCCGTCAGGGCGCCGATGAGGAACATGAGATGCAGCGTCGTCGGCGCGAGGCCGTACAGCGGCGCCAGTCGATTGACCAAGAATCCGCCCGCATTCACGATTCCGGCATGCAGCAGCGCCGAGACCGGAGTGGGTGCCTCGATCGTACCCGGCAACCAGATGTGAAAGGGAAACTGGGCGGATTTCGTCATCACGGAAACCAGTAGCAGCAGGGTAGCGAACGTCGGGACCTCCAGGCCCATGAAGCCGACCGGCTGTGACGCGCCCTCTGCGAGCCGATCGAACAGGGTACGCAGGTCCAATGTGCCGTACACGTGGTAGAGGAGCCCCATGGCCAGGAGGAAGGCCGCATCCCCGATGCTGTGGATGGTGACGGTGCTTCGGCAAGCCCGCTGGGCAGGAAGACTATCCTGATTGAAGGCCAAGAGTGTCCCGAGCAGCCAGGTCACGAGGTGCCAGCAGGCGAACAACCACAAGAGGTTGCCGCTCGTCACCAAACTCAGCAACACGAAGGTCAGCAGGCCCAGGCGGGCGAAGAAGCGCGTATAGCCCGCATCGCCCACCATGTATCGGTTCGAGTAGAGGTGGATGACGAGGCTGACCAGGCTGATCAGCACCATCATGATGCCGGCCAATCGATCCACCAGGAGGGTCAGGTCGAAGGCGCCGGCACCTAGGGTCAACAGGGTCAGGACTATCGGCTCGCCGTAGACGACGAGCCACAGGGTCGCGATCGCGCCGACAGCCGAGCAGGCCAACGCGGCAATCCCGATGCGGGCGCATCGTTCTCCCAGATCCGCTTGGAAGGTTCGGATCAGCAACGCGCTCAGCAGCGGCGCCAGAATCGTAAGAAGGGGGAAGAGCACGTCCATGGTTCAGTCGTTGAGCAAAAAGGAGGCCACGTACCGGGGAGCAACAAAACCCTCTGATTTGAAGAATTGATGTGAGCAGCGGTCGAACTGCTCACGCCGAGCGGGCTGATACCAACCACCTCACAGTGCGCATGCGCACTGGCGTGTGCCCGCGCACGCAATCCCGACGCGGATTACGGCCTGGGTTCCAGCTCGATCAATCCCTTTCGAATGGCCAAGATGGCCGCCTGGGTCCGGTCATACACCTGAAGCTTATGGAAGATGTTACGCACATGGTTCTTCACGGTCTTCTCGCTCAAGTCCAAGCTGTTGGCGATTTCCTTGTTGGTTTTTCCATCGGCGACCAACCGGAGCACCGTGATTTCCCGTTCGGTCAGATCATGTTCGACCCAGGCGGGCTTTTTCCCCTTCTTTTGCGCCATGAGGGAGAACTCCGCGAGGATCTTGCTCGCTACGGAGGGATGGATGAGGGATTCGCCGCGGTAAATGGCCCGGATGGCCGCCACGATTTGGGATGACTCGGAATCCTTGAGGAGATAACCCGTGGCCCCGGCCCGTACCAGATCGAAGATGTACTGCTGCTCTTCGTACATGGTAAGGGCCACGATGCCGATGTGCGGAAATTCACGCTTGATCTGCCTGGTCGCTTCGACGCCGCCCATGCGGGGCATACTCACGTCCATTAGCACGACGTCGGGCAGCAACGTCCTGGTTTTTTCCACCGCTTCCACGCCGTCTTGCGCTTCTCCGACGACGTTGATGTCCTCCTTGGTCTTGAGGATGGCGGCCAGACCTTCGCGAACGACGCGATGATCATCGGCGATCAGGACCTTAATTTTTTCCATTGCGAATGGTCTCCTTGTCGGCTAGCGGCACACGCAAGACGATCTTTGTGCCGCGTCCCTTCTTCGAGTCGATGGTTGCCTCTCCGCCCACGAGCCGCGCCCGTTCCAGAATGCCGCGAATGCCGAAGTGGTCCCATTTTTCGGGATCGCGGAGGACCGTGTCCATGTCGAATCCGATCCCATCGTCGATAATGGTGACTTGCAGCAGGTTCTCGCGAATGTCGAGCTGCACGGACACCCGGTCCGCTTTGGCGTGTTTCTGGACGTTGCTGAGCGCCTCCTGCACGATCCGGAAGAGGAAGATTTTCGTGCGCGGGAACAGGACCGTTTCGTCTCCGGTGACGGAAAACGCGGTTTTGATGTGGTATTGCGTTTCGTAGGACTTGAGATAGTTGGTGAGGGCGGGGATCAACTCCATCTTGTCGTAATGGAGCGGGCGCAGATTGAAGATCACCTGTCGTGCCTCCTGAATCGCCATCTTCAGCTGAGCTTTCGACTCGCGCAGGGTCGCGAGGCTGGCCTTGGGATTCTTCCGGATCAGCTCCTGCGACAGTTCCAACTTGAAGTTGACGCCGGCGAGGCTTTGCACCAGACCGTCGTGGATTTCGCAGGCGATGCGGGTACGTTCTTCCGTCACCGCGGCGCCGGTTTCTTTGACGTAGAGGCGGTAGAGCGACTGGTATTTGTTCAGGGTCTTCTCGATTTCCGCGGTGGCTCGAATGCGGGCCTCGATCAACTGCCACATGAACTTGGCGCTGGCGCCGCCGATGACGGCCACGCCCATACGGCGGATGTCTTGGAGAAATTCGCCGACTTCCGGATTGCCGGAGACGTCGATGACCAAGTCGACCGGTCCCATTTTCAGCAGTTGACGGTAGCTCCGCGTGACGCGGATGTTCAGGCGTCTGGCCAGGCCGATGCCCGGAGCTTGGGGGCTGATGTCCGCGACGCCCACGATCCGGACCAGCGGATCGTTGGCGAAAATCTCCATCAAGGCGGTGCCGCCGCGGCCGGCGCCGATGATGGCCACATGGGTGGCACCCGAGGCCCGGCGGCGTCGCAGCGTTTTTCGTCGTTCGCGTAAAGTCTTGGTCGTGGCCATGGGTTCGCTGATGCCGGGGCTGCGAGGGCCGTCCCGGCGGTGGAAGGGGCAGCCCTTAACGCTCTCGGCGCTGCTGGGCCAGGGCTTTGATTTCGTCCATGAACTGGTCGATGTCTTTGAAATCCCGATACACGGAGGCGAACCGCACGTAGGCCACCTGATCGAGTTGCGACAGCTCCTTCATGACCTCTTCGCCGATGGAGGTGCTGACGATTTCCGTTTCCCCCATCTCTTGGATCCGCTTTTCGATGCGATCGGTGACCGCCTCGATGGTGGCCGTACTGATCGGGCGTTTTTCGCAGGCCTTCTTGAGGCCGGAGACGATCTTGCCGCGGTCGAAGGGTTCCCGGCGTCCGTCCTTCTTCACCACGACCGGCATGGTTTCTTCGACCCGCTCGTAGGTCGTGTACCGGCGTTTACACGACAGGCACTCGCGCCGCCGTCGAATGACCTCGCCTTCCTTGGCCATCCGTGAATCGACGACTTTGTCTTCGACATCGTCGCAGAAGGGACACTTCACCGGCGCACGTCCTGCCTATGAGGGAGACGCATCGTAGGCATGAAAGATGGGGAAGCGGTTGCACAGCGCCTTCGCTTGCGCCCGTACGTCAGCCTGCACCTGCTGGTCTTGCGGATATTGCAAGACGCGGTCGATGAGGGCCACGATCTCCCGCATGTCGGCCTCCCGCATGCCGCGGGTGGAAACGATAGGGCTGCCGATGCGGATGCCGCTCGCGACCGCCGGCGGTTTTTCGTCGTAGGGGACGGCGTTTTTGTTGACGATGATGCCGGCGGCATCCAACGCGGCGTCGGCCTCCTTGCCGGTCAGACCCTTATTGGTCAGGTTCACGAGCATCAGATGCGTATCGGTGCCCCCGGACACGATCTTGTATCCTCGATCGATCAGGCCTTGGGCCAGGGTGCGCGCGTTGGCCAGCACCTGCTGCTGGTAACGCTTGAAGGCGGGAGACAGCGCTTCCTTGAAGGCGACGGCCTTGGCGGCGATCACGTGCATCAGCGGTCCGCCCTGCAGGCCGGGGAAAATGATCTTGTCGACGGCCTTGGCATGTTCGGCCTTACACATCGTCACGCCGCCCCGCGGTCCCCGGAGGGTCTTGTGGGTCGTGGTGGTGACGAAATCGGCATAGGGCACCGGGTTGGGGTGCAGCCCTGCCGCGATGAGCCCTGCGATATGCGCAATGTCGACCAGTAGGTAGGCGCCGACCGATTTGGCGATTTCCTGGAATTTGGGAAAGTCGAGCGTGCGGGCATAGGCGCTGGCCCCGACCACCAGCATGCGCGGTCGACATTCCTCGGCGATCTTTTGCACCGCGGCATAGTCGATGGTTTCGGTTTGGCGATCCACGCCGTAGGAGAACGCGCGGAAGATGGTCCCGGAGAAATTCACCTTGCTGCCGTGGGTCAGGTGTCCGCCCTGCGCCAGGTCCAAGCCCAGGATCGTGTCGCCGGGCTTGAGCACGGCGAGGTACGCGGCCATGTTGGCTTGAGAGCCGGAGTGTGGCTGCACATTGACGTGTTCGGCGCCGAAGATCTGCTTGGCCCGCTCGATGGCCAAGGTTTCGACGGTATCGACGTGTTGGCAGCCGCCGTAATAGCGTTTGCCGGGATAGCCCTCGGCATACTTGTTGGTCATCAAGCTGCCTTGGGCGGCCAACACGGCCGGGCTCGCGAAATTCTCGGAAGCAATCAACAGGAGTTTGTCCCGCTGACGCTCCTCCTCGGCCGTGATGGCCGCATAGGTCTCAGGGTCGGTTGCTTTCAGCGCGTCCAACGAACCGATCAGATCCTGCATGGGTCCTCCGAGCACGGCGGACGAGGCCGAACGCCGCGCATGATTTGGCACAAGGGCTTAGGCCGTCGCGGCCGCTTCCGGCTCTTCCTGTTGCTTCACCACGTGCACCGCGATGCTGGCGGTGACCTCGCGCGGGAGCTTGATGGGGATCGTGAAGGTCCCCAGTTCCTTGATGGGCTGGGCGAGCTGAATCTTGCGACGGTCGACGGTGTGGCCCTGTGCGGCTAAGGCTTCCGCGATGTCCTTGGCGGTGACGGAGCCGAACAGCTTGTCGTCTTTTCCGACCTGGACCGAGATCGTGAGCGAGACGGCGCTGATCTTCTTGCCATGGGCCTCGATTTCCAGCTTTTCCTTCTTGGCCTTTTCGGCGGCGGCCCGCTTGGCATGTTCGAATTCCTTGATGTTGCGGCTGTTGGCTTCCACCGCCTTGCGGCGAGGCAAGAGGTAGTTTCGGGCGAAGCCGTCGGAGACATCCAGGAGGTCGCCGAGGTCGCCTACGCCTTCGAGGGTTTCTTGGAGAATCACCTTCATACTGCAACTCCTTCTGTTGGAAAGGGAAAAAGCATACTGAGGGGCTGTGCAAAAGTCAATTGACTCGCCGCACTGCCGCCCCAGTGGACAGGCTCTTTCCCGAGTCATTAAGATACGGCGCCGAACCACCCGGGACCTGCCGCATGACGACGATTCCTGAGACCTTGCCTGATTTGTTGGAGCAGCTGGCCCTTCAATTGGAGCGGGAAGCCGCTGCCTCCGCGACATCCGAACCGGATCAGACGGTGGTCGTGACCGGTGGTCGCCGGATCCAGACGGTCGGCACGCTCCATCTCTACGAGTTTGTCCTGCCCCCTAATCTGTCTGTGGGGCTGGATGTTCCGGTGACCGTGTTGTTGGGTGAGGAGGATGAACCGACGGAGGGGCTCATCCTTGCCCAGGAAGGAGAGCGCCTGGTGGTGCAAACCTTCGACGCGGTCGGTGACGTCGTCCCCAGAGCCACCCTGCTGCCCGATGCGGCGGGATTTGCGCAGACGGCCGCCCATCGCTTGCATGAGATGAGCAAGGCCGGCGGCTCCTATACGTTGGGGCCCGCGGAACGTCTATTGCCGCTGTTGGCGGCCGGTCAGGTGGGGGATCGGGCTGCACTGGAAGGCTTGACCGCCACCTCGGTCCTGATGCCCTTGTGGCATGGCGATGTGGCTGCTCGGCAGCAGAAGGTGGCCTCCCTCGTCATTGAGTTGATCCGGGCCAACAAGCGCCTGCTTTTGGTCACGCCGGATCACCACGATGCCGACCGCATCACCCTCCAGATCGCGCGGGTCATGAAGGCGGCCGGGCTGACCTTTAAGAGCTGGGTCAGCCGGTACGAGCTTGCCATCAGCCAGGACAGCGGCGGCATTCCCCTTTCCGACCTCGGCTTCGAAGCCCAAATGCACCAGTTTTATGCCAAGGCTCGATCCGAAAAGGCGGCGCTACGCAAAAAGTACGAGCGGTTTCGCGAACTGACTCCGCTGCTCGCCTATAAGGCGCAGAAGCAAAAGGATCTGGATGAAGTCCGGCTGTTGGAATGGCGCTTGATGACGCATCTGAGCGAGCTGCAGGCCAAGATCACGGAAATCGATCAGACGCTGGCCGCGTACGAGCAACTGCCGATCTGGAAGCGCCTCTCGATGCAGGCCGTGGGGAAGAATGTCGAATCCTTGCGGGAGTATAAGGCCATCTATGACCGGCAGAGCGCGGGCTTGCGCCAGGAAATCGACATTGCCAAGGCGCGCATCGCCGAGTTGATTCCGGAGGCGACGGTGCCCAAGGACCTGAAGCCGGAATTCGCCGAACTCAAAGAGGACGTGTTGAAGTTGGGCGGCACCAAGAAGATTCGAGAGCTGTTGGCGGCGCAGGAGAACACCAATCGACAAGCCTTCGTGCAGAACCGGCGAGTGATTGTGACCACCGCCTCACGGGTGGCGGTAGATCCCCTCTTTCGCCGCGTGCGCTTCGACGTCCTGATTGCGGACGACGCTTTCAGGATCGGCAGTCCCTACCTGTTGGCCGCGGCCGGCTTGGTGCGAGAACGAATCGTCCTAACCGGCGACCTCGCCGAGTTGAGCGAGAAGGGGCGGTGGAACATCAGCGGTCGGCTCCGCCCCTAGATTTTCCTCCCGCTCACCTTGACGGGTTCCGACCGATCAGCGATAATTCGCCTCCATTCCTCTGGCCGAAGTGGCGGAATTGGCATACGCGCATGGCTCAGGACCATGTGGGCGAAAGCCTGTCCGGGTTCAAGTCCCGGCTTCGGCACCATACCCCCTAGACTGTAAACTTGTCAGTGGTTTAGACCGTTCAAGCTGTTCGATTGCAAACAATCCGCTAACCGTGCAGCAATCGCCCCAACTTTGCCGCTGCTTCCTGCTGCATGGAGGGGAGGGCATGCGCGTACACGTTCAATGTAATCTCGATCCGCTTGTGTCCTAGTCGTTCTGATACCACCTTCACCGGAACCCCTTCCTTGAGTGCCAAGGTCGCGCACGTGTGGCGAAGCCCGTGAAAGGTGATCGGCTTCACGCCGGCCGCTTTAATAAGCCTGGCAAACTCGCGTTGCCCGATATTATTCAAGGTGAGGGGTTGCCCGAAGTCGCGCGAAAAAACTAGGCCATGGTCTCTATAGGACGTTCCAAGAAGCAGTTTTTGAGCGGCCTGCGCAGCTTTCTGCTTCCTTAAGACCTCGATTGTCTTTTCGTCTAGCTGAACGGTCCGGGATTTCCCGTTCTTCGGTGGGCCAAATAATGGCTCTTCCCGGACCTTCACCAGCTGGCGCACGATCGAGATAGACCGTCGTTCAATATCAACCTCCGACCATTTGAGCCCGCAGAGCTCTGCTTTTCTGGCTCCGCTATCAAGGGCCACAGAGTACAAGGCGGCCGCATGCGTGCTATGCGCCTTAGCCGTATCGAGGAACTTTCTCGCCTCTTCAGGCTCCCAGCAGTTCTGAAGGATGTTTTCGTGTCCATCCCTGCGCCGAGGCTTGCCTATCACCAGCGATGCCGCGTTTCGGGGTATCAGATCCTGCATGGTGGCCGCTTTCAAGGCACTATGCAGAATCGTGTGATGCTGTTGCAGAGTGGCCGGCGCCACCTTCTCCGACTGGTAATACGCTTGGAGATGGCTCGCCCTGAGATCACAGAGCCGATATTGACCCAAAACGGGCTTCAGGTGACGCTCTATGACGGATCGATAGGTTTCATAGGTCCTGAGCCGTTTGTGCGGCTGGATGGCCGATTTCAGCCATTCCTCCAGCCATTCACCGAGGGTCATGCGTGAAGGGCTGATCACTTGGCCCCGGCTTAGGTTGTGTAACATGTTAGTCAGTTCGGCCTGAGCCTCTTTCTTGGTCCCTCTAACCGTCTTCCACTTCTGGATGCGTTTCAATTTTCCCGTGGCCGGGTCCACTTTCCGGCCGACGTCTAGGACGATGGTCCAACTGCCTTCCGATCGTTGAAAGATGTGGCCGCGCATAGGTACCTCTTGAAAGGAACTTGTGAGATTTATTTTTCGTTTTCTGCTTCGAATTTCGCCTGCAAAGTTGCCAAGCTGGCAAAGCAGGCGCCGAGATCATTGGCGGCGGCATGAATGGGGATACCTGCATTCTGAAATTGTTCGAATGTAATGTAACTGGCATCCTTCGTCGTGAATTCTCGACAGGACTTCGCCAATCGCTCAGCCGCTTCTGCGACATGGCTTGTCGCTGTCATGATTTCATTCATTCTGTCTGGATTCATCCGGAAGTCTTTGCTTGGCATAATTGTCCTTTCTTGTGGTTATTTCACGAGCCGGAGGCCGTTATCCTTTTGTGGGTCTTTTTCTTCACTGGTTCGAGGCATTCCGGTGTATGAGACTTTGACTCGGTTATGCGCGTTAAGCTCCAAAGCTGTCGCATGAAGCATGGACAACCGAAACGCTATGTCAGCAGACGAGCTGATGCCTTCTGAGGGGAATTCGATGTGCAGGAAACGACCAGGCTTCTTCTTCGCCATGAATCACCGTCCCTTCTTAGATCTGCTCTTCTGGTAACGGGTGTATTCCACTCGTGCTAAGTAGGCTTCCGGGTAGTGCCGGCGTGCTTGCCTAAGTTCTTTTTGTGCGTCCCTGAGGCTGCTCGACTGATAGCCGCACGGGTCGAATGGATAGCCTGGCACATCACGAACAACCTCATAATTCACATGTGGTTTCGCCATGAGTCACCGCCCTTTCAAATATTAGTCGTCCGAGTTTCAGCAATCGTTTTCTCTAGTCGTTTGATTTGATCATTGGCATCGCCGAGAAGACTCACCATCTGCTCGACCTCATTCCTGAATCGATCCATGTTTGTGCTGATAAGGTTCATGGCACTCACAAAATCGCGTTCGTTGATACTTCTGTCGGTGCCATCTCCGAGATAAGCAACCATCCGGCATAAACTGGCTAACCCATTCACCTCGTCTGACAGGTCGCAAGCTCTCCCTTCAGCTCTTCCTAATGCTGTCTCTTGGCCTACATCGTCCATGTTCTTCACCTGCCTTTCTGGCTCTTCTGAGCCTGGTTGAAATGTTGGGTTAATAGGTGCCGGATCAGGCCGGCTGCCGTGATTCCCTCTGCGCGCAAAGCATCAAGTTTCGCCTTGAGCAATGAAGGGATCTGGATGTTAAGACGTGTCATTTTCATAATGGTCTCCTGTGCAGATGTGATAGTGTTACCACGTTACACTGAATGGTGTCAAATCATGTCACTTGACTCATGCGACATGCTTCAGTATCGTCCGCTCCCATGCCAGGCGAAGAAGAAGCAGAAAAAACAAAACAACAGATAGGAGCGAGGGTTGATCACGAGCTTTTGACGGAAGTCAGAATCTTGGGGCTTCGACAGCGCCGAAGGTTCAACGAGCTCATAGAGGAAGCCTTGAAGGATCTTTTGAAGAAGTACGCGACCTCTAAAAAAAAGGCGTAATTGTCTAACGTGTGTGACAGGGAACACATTTCAGCATTAGCAAATGGTTATCACGATCTGTAAGCCGCACGATTGACGCGCCTCAAAAACGCGGTGCCGAACTTCACCTTCGGCAACAGGGCCCCGCCCCCGGCCCAATAGGGCAGCTCATCCCATTTCGATCCGGTACGGATGCACTCCTGCCAAATCGGAATCATGGATTCCCACTGTGCAGGCGTCACCGTTTTAGGAAGCACCATCAACGCGCATCCGGGCTGGATGTATCCCGCTTCAAACGCCTTTTCGATGGCTTCTTCGGAGGTCATCTCCAAGGAATCGAATTGGATGTAAGCAACCTGAGGAGCGCCAGGTTTCTGACCTGCTAAACGGTCCAGCCGGCTGCGCAGCGAGCGATTCATCTCTAGGCCTCTCCGTACATCTTCGCGTGAAGTGCGTTCCATTCGGTCGAACCTTTGAGCACGCGCAACTCTCGGTTGTGGTACATGACCACGCATATCGGTTGGCCTTGGCTCTGCGCTTCCTCGCGTACAAAGTCGATCTGTGCCACGTCGATGTGGGCGCCTTGGACGAAGCAAAACGAGGTAGGGAAAAGGGCCTGCAGCTCTGTCCATTTGGGAGAGTCAGAGCGGATCTCAAATTTGCGGGACGCGTAGTAGACATCAATCCGCGGTGTGTCGAAGTGCTGCGGTTCTTCCTTGATGAACTGGATCTTTTCAAGGTCAACGTGCATGTCTTCGATCTGAATAAATTTCATAAGGGTCTCCGATCATCGATAAAAATGGACGGCTTTCTCTCTTCATGGTTGTAGTTCTGCCAACGGGCAAGCCACTCCTCCAGCGTGCAGGGATTCGGAACAGCGAGGGCTCCACTGCGCCCACTCTTTCCCTTCTCCAATCGTTCAAGTCGTGTCAGTGCTGATCGCTTCATTTGCTCACCGAAATTTGGATGACTCCACCGTCATGATTTCCTTGGCGTCCTTCCAGTTCTGCTAGTCGGCGCTCAAACTCGACCTTCTCAGCTGCGTCAATCATCTTTCCGCCCAAAAAGCCCATGCAGTTAGCCTTGCGAATGGTCATCCTGCCCTTGTCGACTTGCAGCAGGCAGTAGCGAAGCATGCGAAACACATCACCGACGTTTGCCAGATCTCGCCATTCCTGGGGTATACCCCGTATAGTTTTCTCTTTACGTTTCATATTCTTAGCTGGCACTAAGGCCTCTCTTGCCATGCTCTTTCCCCTTACCGCTCCGGCGTTGGTTCATAAGTGACCACTTGCATAGAGCCTCCTGGTTGTTAGGCAATGATTCGAAGCTTTGGCAAAGTGACGCCTTCAGGAATTGAATAATCGGGAATTAGTTTCTGAGCGTGCTCCGCTGGTATCCGTCCAAGGCGTACTGCTTCCTCAAGCGCTCCCTGCCGGCCATGCGGATCATGTCCCAGCGACACCCGCCATTTTGGACTACGCTTCTGATCTCGCGCCTCAGCAAGGGCTTTTGAATAGGCCTCTTTGAACGCAAGACGAGCCGCAACCTTGTCATGAGCTAGATGCCTTGCCACTCCGAAGGCTTCTGCCATTTCGCCAGTCCAGACCACTGAACGGTCTTCATCGCTCAGCAATCCCGCGATCATGGCCCAAGCCTCTTCAATTCCGGGATGTCCACTCGGGATGCGATCGATGATGTCAGCCAGCGTAATTTTTCGAAGCTCTTTTCGGCAGCGCGCAAGGGCCTTGAGGACATCTCCTAGCGGATAGTCCAGGAGTTCACTGACGATGGTCGCAAGACCGATATCCGGCATTTCTTGCCCAACAACGGCAAAGGTTGCGGCTACTGCTTTTGCCAACTCCACTACGCACCTCCTTGAGTTTTCATCATGGCCGTGACGCGTTTGACCTGTTCCATCACATCGTCCCTTCTTTCGGCATTTTTGGCTTCTCCGGTCGTAGCCTTCACACCCGTCTGCCACTGCGTCTTCAGACCAGTACAATCCTTCAACAACAACTCGACGGGGTGCCTCTCTGAAACGTAGGAGGGCTTGTTGTGATCCACGTAAAATGCGGCAACATGAGGGGCCACCTCTGGGCCCAATCGATCAACCAATTTGGCTAACACTCCATTGACCTTTTTATCTCGGTGTGGATCGACCCCATACCGAAACCGGTAGGCTGCTGAATAGGCATCCCAAGTTCCTACGGTCTTACCTTCGACAACCTTCACCAGTGGCCGCGCGCCGGATTTAGGCGCAGCGGCATATTGCTTCTGTTCCTGTTCTTGATCCTGCTCCTGAAGATGCTCCTGATCCTGCTCCTGGCTTCGAAGGGGCTTCTGTGGGGCTTCGGAGGGGCTTACATCCTGAAGGTGATATGCCTCGCGGTAGAGTTCTAGGAATCGATTGAAAAACGGATTCTTTCTGAGGGGTTCGAGCTGCTTTTTGATACCCACAACTCTCTTATCCGGCCCATCCTTACCCATGGTCAGACTGCTTCCGATCTGGTAATGCGCCATGCGAGCCACGAACACATACTCAGACTCATGGTCATATTCTGCGAAGCCCACTTCAGAGAGACATTGAAGGGCCTTCGAAGCCCCTTCTAAGGTCATCCCCGTTTCATGAGCTAGGACAGGAATGGGAAGGTAATAAAGACCCAACATGTTCGACCCCGGAGCCGTCTGCAGATAGAGCGCGACGACCTGAGCATTCAGGCCAGCCTTCCTGATCTTCTTGCCTGTCTCGCCGGTCCAAAACGTTGGCGCGACCTTTCCGTATTCACGCATGGACTAGCAGCCTGGCCCAGTGGTATCAGCAGGTCTTAGGGATTCTTTGGGGATTCTGACCAAACGTCCAAATCGCCTGCATGGAAGGGAGCCACGTTTGCAGAGGTCATAAACGGTGACAAGTCCGGACTGGAGATATCTGGCTGCCTGTAACGGCGAGACCCAATCAGGCAAGTCACCAAATGTCAGTGGGGGACCGAGATGCCGACGGTTTCTGGTGCGGGCTGAATTGCTTTTGTGCATAGGACCTCCCTTTCTGCGTGGTGTTCCGTTGCTTTCGCTTGGAACAGTACCGCACGACAGACGAGAGGTCAGGGGGGCAAGAAATTTAAAAAGGTACTTTTCTGGGGGTTTTATCGAAAGATAGACTGTTTTGAGAAGCTTCTAGCGGGGAAACGATCGGCGCTCATTCTGGGCTTTAAGCAGCCCGCCTAGCACCCACTGATCATACTGTGACTCCCAATTCTTATAGCGCTTTGTAAATTTTTCGGGTAACACCTCATGCGGTAACTCCGGTGGCAACATGCCCATTTTTTCCTTCACCCATTTCTGCACCTCCGGTTGCTCTCGACAAATGGCACCCCAGCAAACAATCCAGCGCAACATCGCAAAAGAGTTCTGGCTTTTAAATAGATAGGGGGTTAATCCCAGCGGCAACTGATCGAGCGAAAATCTTTCGGAAATTAGTCCCTCGACTAACCACTCCCTCGCATGTTTCGAAAGAGTGGTTCCGCTAATATTCTTGGTTGTCGCCGACAAGCGGTCAGAAAGTATTTGTACAATTTTCCCAAGCGTCAGATGGCTAAAATCGTTCTGCTTTTGCTTAGCTAAACGTTCGCAGGCCTCGATAATTATCAAACGTTGGGATGGCCGGCCCATATGTATAGGCCGGCCAGGGTGATGTTGCTTCCAGATCGCCCGAGCACGCCTTGAAGCGGCCTTCAGGAAATCTTCCAGGCTGGTCTTGGCTGGGTCTGGTAGGTCATCGAAGGTTGGTTCGTTCATGCCTGCTTACAAACGGAGATGCTAAACCGTAATAGCCGAAAACCTAGGTGCTCCACTATGATAGCCGAAAGAGCAAGAACTGAAAACCCGTATGGATAGAGCCTTTGCGTAATAGTCGAAATTAAAGCAGTATTGCTTGCTGTATCCCGGCTTCGTCACCATCCCTTCCTCTTCCTAGCCCCTATCGACCTCGAGAACTTGTGAAGTGTGTAGTGCCTCGTCCGGTGATGGCACCCGTCTGCGCGGTGAGCGCCTAGTCGTGATCCGGTGTGTTCACCCTGGAACTGATTCAGCTCCAGGGTGAGGGGGAGCAGGATGGGGCAGCCAGAGCAGTTACCTTGTCGGTGCGACTGCCCGAAGAGTGCCCGGCTCGATGGCCATGCCACCGGGAACGGCGGATTTCATCCGTGCGTTGTAGCCGAGGACCACCGGTTGGGCAAAACAGAGGCTGGCACTCTTGCCGGGATCCAGTTCGGTCACCTCGCGTGTGCTGCCGAAGGCGTTCGAGAAGCCACGATCGCAGGACAACAAGCCGTTCTTCAGGCCGGGGATGTCGATCCTGACTGGAAGTGTGCGGTGATTCACCCACCGAATCTCGTCGCCGACGTTCACCGTCAGGTCGGCGGGCATCATTTTGTCCTCAAATTTGACCTCGTGGATGACCGCCGTTCTCGACGTTTGCGGCAAGCCCGCGCATCCGATGAACAAAGCCGCCACCGCTGCTGCATGAATGATGGTTTTCATTTTTACCCTCCCTCCGAACATGGTGGTTGCGCGTGATCTGCGAAGTGTGAACGGCGCGCGCGATCACGCGCTGCATTGGGGAATGTTTCGACTCCCCACGGTATCTGTACGTATCTACCATGCGGAACGCGCCTTCGCATCGGTGTCACGGAGGCTTTTGTGCGGGCCAGGGTCTTTTTCGGTTCTATCAAGGGGGGCGTTTGGCAGGGCACGGGGGAATTCCCTAGCCGGACCGGTTCACGCGATCCGTATAGTGGGCGCGCGATGTAAGGCCACAACTCGTGGCGCGACACATTACGCGCACTTCAAGGGACGCCCATGCGCATTCATGCTTTCCTCTCTCTCACGGCCTTTCTCTTGGCGAACGGTGCAACGGCACCCGCTGCTGTCGCCGAGGAGAATGGCGCCATGCTGAGCCGAGCATGGATCCAACCTTCCGACTGCGACACGGAAGCCGTGCGGTGATGGATCGCATCTGACGACGGATTCGTCACTTGACGATGAGGCGTCGTTTGGTTTCGTCACCTGGACGTGGTTCGAGCCGCCTTCTGGCCGCGTTCTTCGTTTCATCAACGAGTTTGCGCAACTGTGCCGCCGGGAACGGGGCTTGCGATGTGTCGTGGGTAGTCGCGCATGGCGACACAGGACATGCGCGAACGGGACCTACACATCATTCACAAGGAGGACGCATCATGACCAACCATCATCCCATTGAACCCTCAACTCACCGCCACACCCCTCACGGCCTTTCGGTGTCGGGGGCTATGCTGCTGGGCCTGCTCGTGGCTGCCTCACCCGCGTTGGCCGATCAAGGCGGCACGCATTCGCATCGGCCGGGGACACATATGAAGGTCAGCGGCGTGGTGTCACAGGTCCAAGGCGATCTCATCACGGTGAAGACGCCCTGGGGCAAGGTGCGCTTCTCCTCCGGCACCGCTCCGAAGAGTCTGGCGGTCGGCGAGGAAGTGGAAATGCAGGTGAACGAGAATAACGTGGTGGTCGATGTGCATCGCAAGGGAGAAGCCGCTCATGCTCATCGGTTCGTATCCGGCAAGTTGGCCTATGCCTCCGTCGACCGCAAGGAGATCAAGCTCTGGACGCTGGAAGGCGAACAGGCCTTCGCCGTGCAAACGGGTCGCTCGCAATTGTCCGGCATCGAAGAGGGCACCCAGATCACGGTGGAACTGAATGAGGCCGGTAAGGTCATCGATATCCATCGCATGACCGTCGAACTCGAGATCGACGAGCAACCGCACACCAAGTCCGGCTATCACCTGACCTTGAACGGAGAGGTGACGAAAATCCAGTCGGGGTTGGTGTATGTGAAGACACCCGTGGGGCAGTACACCATCAACGCGAAGACGGCGCCGTCTGACGCGGCGGTTGGGGATGAGGTGACCCTGTGGTTGAACGAGGAGAACATGGTTATCGACCACCACGGCAAACACAAGAACAAGGCGGGCGCGCATCGTCTGATCACCGGCAAGTTGATCTATGCGGGCTTGACCAAGAAGGAAATCAAACTTTGGACGCCTGAAGGCGATAAGGTGTTCCCGTTGGATCGGATGGAGGTGAAAACGAAACCGATCGCGGAGGGAGCTCTGGTCACCGTGGAGCTGGATGAGAACGGAACGGTGATCGATCTGCGCAAGACGGAGTAAGGTGTCTGGGGGATCGGTCGTCCAGAAGACGATGGTCGATCCCCTGAGGGCCCGTCCTTCTCAAAGGGGATGCCTACGCTTGAGCCTGGCCGACCAAGTGGTATATAGGTGTCACTCTGCATGGGCAGCCCAGAGCAAGCGGACCATCCGGGAGACAAAGAGAAACCATGGCTGCGATAGCTTTCCTCGCCTCCTTCCGCGGATTATGCCGTAGATGACTGGCGGCGGTTCTGAACGATTCTGGCTTGATCGACCTGTCCCCTCCGAGGTGACGGAGGCGCTTCGCACGGGCCTTGTCCTGGACATCGGCTGCGGTTCCCTCAAGCAGCTGGGTACGGTCGGCGTTGATCAACGAGCCGTGCCGGGCGTCGATGTCGTCTGCGATTTCGAGCGGGGGCTCCCCTTCAAGACCGACAGTGTAAGGGCGGCCTACTCGATCCATTCCGTGGAACATATGCGTGATTTGATCACCTTCATGGTGGACCTCTATCGCGTCTGCGCGCCCGGGGCGCGGGTTTATATCAAGACCCCCTATTACACGTCCCGCAAAGCCTTCCTCGACCCGACGCATGTGCGGTTCATGACGGAGGAGAGTTTCGAATATTTTAAGTCGCCCAATTATTACGGATTGCCGACGAACTTTCGGACGGTCGCGATCGAGTTCGGCATGCGAAAGCCGTTCGCGTATCTGCCGGCCTATGTTCAAAAACGCGCCCGGCGATATCTGTGGAATGTGTGTGAGGAGATGACGGTCATCTTGGAGGCGGTCAAACCGTAGCGGATGGTTGAGCCGGTCGTGAGCATCGTGATCCCTCTGTACAACGCGCGGGATGTCATTCAAGAGACGATCCGGAGCGCCTTGGCGCAGACCTATCGGGATTTCGAAATCGTCGTCATCAATGACGGCTCGACGGATGGCTCGGGCGAGCTTGTGGTCGCATTCGGGGACCAGGTTCGTTATCTCCGGCAGTCCAACGGCGGGGTGGCCCAAGCGAGAAATCGCGGCATCGCCGCCGCACGTGGGCGATACGTCGCTCTACTGGATCACGACGACCTGTGGGATCCCGAGAAACTCGCCAGACAAGTTGCGATTCTGGACGCCCAGCCGACGGTCGGCATGGTGGTGACGGACGTGGCCCATCTGGATCGAGCCGGACGCCCGATGCATGAAATCGGGCCGGCCTCTCAGCCACAGCATGAATTCGCGCGACTCTTCGTGCAGGGCTTTGTCCCGACACCGTCGGCCACGCTCATTCGCAAGGCCGTGCTCGAGAGCGTGGGCGGATTCGACGAACAGTTCAATTCCGCCGGCATGGACGACCATGAATTATGGACCAGGATTGCCGCCGCGACCACCATCGTCGGGATTCCCGAGCCCTTGACCTATCACCGCAATCGTGAGATCAAGCCGCCCGACATTGCCCTCGGCCACCGGCCCCTCCTGATCGAACGCTTGATGACACGGTTCGGGACAGATCCCGAGAAACGCCGGTATCTTCAACGCGAACGAGCGTTCTACCTGGCGGACCGGGGCAAACATCTGGTCAAGGGAGGACAGGCCCGCGAAGGCCGAGCCGCGTTGCTCGAAGGGCTGGCGCTAGGCTTGGGAGAAGGCCGAAGTCTTAAAGCGGCCTGGCGGTGCCTATCACGCTGGTGTCGATCATGGTGAGGCGATGAACGGAGGTTGCGTGCAGATTTATACCGACGGCAGTTGTCTGGGGAATCCCGGGCCAGGGGGCTGGGCCTACATCATCCATGATGGAGAGCAGCGGCGGGAGGGATGGGGGCACTGTCCCGACACCACCAACAATCGCATGGAAATGACGGCTGCGATCGAAGCGTTGAGGGTGTTGCCGCCGTCGCAATCGATCGTGCTGCACTCGGATTCGCAACTGTTGATCAAGACCATGACGCTGGGTTGGAAACGCAACAAGAATCATGACCTCTGGGCGGTCCTGGACCAGTTGGCGGGACGGCATCAGATCAGCTGGCAATGGGTTCGCGGACACAATGGCCATCCTGAGAACGAAGCCTGTGATGCGTTGGCGCAACGGGCGGCTTCTCAGGGATTTCGTCCCAGGGAGACCGAAGTCCCTTAACTTGGAATAGTTGAACGTCTCGTGAGCTGTTCCAACTTGGCATCCAACTCTCCGAACCCTTCCAGTACTTCGATGTGAGCCCGATTGAAATGGTCCCGCATGGCCAATGCGCCGTTGCCGCCGGCCACGACGGTGGAAAACGGACAGACCTCGTACGCCAGCGCCTGCACCACGTCGGCGGCGCGCGCATCCGGGAAGGCAAGAGGAAAGGACAAGATCGTCAGGTTCGGCTTCACTTCGCGGCAGAGCGCACTCAGCGAAGCGACCGGAACGTTGGATCCTAGGTAGTAGACTCGGCAGCCGCGCACGCGGCACCGATAGGCTAGAGCCAGGGCGGCGAGGTTGTGTTCTTCCCCGGGCGGGCAGGCGACGATGACCTTCGCGCCGAACTCGGCGACGGGGAGCTGATTCAGCGCCGCGAACATCTTCTGCTGGATCTGATTGGTCACGTAATGTTCGGTAGCGATATGGATGCGCCCGTCGTGCCAGAGCTGTCCCACCTGCTCCTGCAGCGGCACGAGGATGCCGTGGAGCGCTTCTTCGAACGGCACGACCGCGACCGCCCCGTTCAAGCGCTTTTCGAACGTGATCCGGTCGAGCGGGGTCAACGCCGCGAGCAGCTCCCGCAGCAGCCGATCAAACGTATTGTCTACGATCGCCGTGCGCGGCGTTGCGACCCGTGCACGATGCAGTAATTCTTCCCGCCCCAGTTTTGCCAAATCGCCGATCGACGTACCGGCATCGAGCTGTTCCTTCAGATAACGCAGCAGTGCCACATCCTCATCCGAATAATTGCGGTACCGATTGGCTCCTCGCGTTGGCTTGAGAAGTCCAAATCGGCGCTCCCAAACCCGGATCACATCCTTCGACAGCCCGGTAAGCTTCGCAACTCTATGAATTCTATGAGCATTCATCGTTCATTGGAATTATATTCACATGTCTAATGTTTGTCAAATATTTAATATATAAACACTTGACACATTGGACATTAGAGGTTATACATTAGACATACTCGTTACAAAGATTGAACATTAAGAAGGAGGTCAACATGGCGATGGCGGGGCGAGGCGGCAACAGAGAGGCTCTCAGAACGGTAGATCATCGAGGGTGTGAAACCGCTTGCACCCGCTGCGAAGGGTTGCTTGTGCGGGATTGCCACATGGATGTGCTGGCCACGATCGGCGAACTGGACTCTGAAACCATGCGTTGCGTGCAATGCGGGGACGTCGTCGATGCAGTCATTCGGCGCAAGCGGCATTTCCGTGTTATCTCGACTGCGGAACGGTTGATCTCCCAGCCGGCAGTAGCCATCCAAGGGCAGGTTCCGGTCTAACAGGTCCTTAACTCGCCAGGGAATGCCCTGGTCACTATCAAGGAGGGGGTCATGCGGAGACACACATTGTTGCAAGTGGGACTCGGGACAGTGCTGGTTGCAGGCTCACTCTCGTTGGCGAATGCCGCCGAGACGGTAGCCGAGAAGGATATGGTGAAGATTCCCAGGGGGGAATTCGCCATGGGCAGTAATGAACATTCGGATGAAACGAAGCACCAGGTCGTTCTCGATGCCTATTTGATCGACAAGTATGAAGCGTCGAACGCCCGCTACAAGGAGTTCATGCGGGCGACTGGTCACCCTGCCCCAGCCTACTGGGACGATCCGCGGCTCAACGGTCCGACTCAGCCGGTGGTCGGCGTGAGTTGGACGGATGCGAACGCATTCTGCAAGTGGGAGGGGAAACGGCTGCCGACTGAGGCGGAATGGGAACGGGCCGCTAAGGGCCCGGAGGGAGACAATCATTATCCTTGGGGCCACCACCTAGACCCCAAAAAGGCCAATTACGGACAGAACGTCGGCCGCACCATGCCGGTGGATTCCTATCCCGAGGGCGTGAGCGGGTTTGGCGTCTTCAACATGGCGGGCAATGTCTTCGAGTGGGTCGAAGACTGGTACGACCCGAAGTACTACAAGAGCAGCCTCGCGCTGAATCCTCGCGGCGCCGAGAAGGGATACAACTTCGCCAACCAGGGCCCGGTCAAGGTGCTGCGCGGCGGATCTTGGCTGGCGCCGGAGACCTCACTGCATACGAGCCATCGATTCTGGAATCAGCCGGAGAACAATTCCTACGGCGTTGGGCTGGGCTTCCGCTGCGCGAAGTCGGTCACCGCCGTGTCCGAAGAGTCGATCCAGGCCGCTCGTGAGGCGTTCATCCAAGCACTGGTCGCCATGGGGGCAGAGAAACAAGCCGATGCTATGGCCTCAATCGAGAAAGCCCTCTCCCTGGATCCGAACAATGCGGAATACCAGGCAACCCGAGAGCTGATCAAGAAGAGCACAAAAAAGTAGTCTCCTGTCGGGAGGGAGCGGCGCAGCCGCTCCCTGCTCAGGATGACGCAGAGGAGGCGTCTATGAAGACAATCGAACGCATCTTACAGGTTGGAGTGATCACGACGCTCTCGCTGTTCAGCGCGGCGGCGCAGGCAGAGGACCCGCTCGTACCCAAGGACATGGTCTATGTAGGTCATGGGCCGTCAGTGATGGGTCTCGATCATGAACAGCAGACCGAGTCGAGCAAACGGCTCACCGCCTATGACAAGCGCATGAAGACTCCCTGGTCGGCCGAGGCGTTTCATGACGAAGGGCCGGCTCACATGGTCTTCTTGGATTCCTATCTCATCGACAAGTACGAGGTCTCGAACAAGGACTACGGCGAGTTCATCATGTCTACAAGCCACCCGGCTCCGGCCTACTGGGATGACCCTCGTCTTAATACACCGCACCAGCCGGTGGTGGGGGTGAATTGGTATGACGCGAAGGCCTATTGCGAATATCGTGGCAAGCGGCTGCCGACGGAAGCCGAGTGGGAAAAGGCCGCGCGGGGCCCTAATGCCAACCTGTATCCATGGGGCAACGAGTTCAATGCCGCCAAGGCCAATTACAACCGCCAGCGGGAAGCGACGCTGCCTGTGGATGCCTTGCCGGAGGGAGCCAGTTATTACGGCGCCTACAATATGGCAGGGAACGTCTTCGAGTGGGTGAACGATTGGTACGACCCGCAATACTACGGAAAGTTGCAGACCATGGTGAACCCGACCGGTCCGGAGAAACCGCTCTGGATCGGCGGCACCGGGACCTACGTCGATCGCCTCACGGTCGGCGAGAAGCGCGTCATCCGGGGAGGGTCGTGGATCGCTCCTGAGGGCACGGTCCGTTCGACACATCGGTTCTGGAACCACCCGCTCAACAACAGTTACGGCGTGGGGTTGGGGTTCCGCTGCGCGAAGGTGGCACCGCCCGAGCTTGAACAGCTCATCAGGGACACATACATCGTTGCGCTGGTCGAGATGGGCCGTGAGCGGTTTGCCGAAGCCCAGCAATCGGTGAACCGGGGCTTGGCCCTGGATCCGAAGAGTGTCGAGCTGCTGGAGTTGAAGGCGCTCATCGAACAGTCGTTGAAACAGCGATGAAGGCGACGGCGGCCGGTCGCCCGCTCGCCGACATGAGGGAGGCAGAGTTATGAGGGGCTCACGAATGGGTTCTCTGATCGGTGGTATCGCACTCGTGTTGAGTACGGCAGTGACGCAGGCGGGTCCCATCGATAGCTCCCGCCATCCCCATCCGGACGCGCTCCAGATGGTCCACGAAGCCGAGCATAGCGTGGACCATGCATGGGAGGTGTATCACCGTGCGGCGTTGGGCGGGACGATTGCCTCGCCCGCGCTACAAGCGCAAATCGAGCAACATCTCCACGAAGCGAGAACCCTCGTGCCCCAGGCACAAGAAGCCGCCGACCGGGGAGAAGTCCAGCAGGTAGGTCGCCTGGTCGGGGAAATCAAAATGCATACGGCCCGGGCCATCGAAGGGAGCAAGGAGCAGAAGAAATGACACATGTTTTCATAAGGAGGAGACCGAGCCATTCGTCGATCGGCCTATTCGCTGCGGTGGCCTGCGCGGTCGCCCTGTCGCCGGTCTTCGCAGCGGCCCCGGTCAAGGAGCTGGACCCCGTTCCCATGGTCACCATTAAAGCGGGGTCCTTCCTGATGGGCAATGACAACCCCCAGGGCCGGGCCGATGAATGGCCACAACGCATGGTACACGTCGACGCCTTCACAATCGATCAGGTGGAGGTGACCAACGAGCGCTACATGGCGTTTGTGACCATGACCGGGCACCGCAACCCGCCGAACCCCTATGGCACCGGTTCGTTGACCTCGCCGAAGGGAATCGAACAACTGCCTGTCGTACAAGTGACTTGGTACGACGCGAAGGCTTACTGCACTTGGGCAAAAAAACGTTTGCCGACGGAGGCGGAATGGGAAAAGGCGGCGCGCGGTACGGATGGGCGTCAGTTCCCCTGGGGAAACGACCAGCCGAGCCTGCTGCGGGCCAATTACGATCGCGAATGGGATGGGGAGAAGACCATGCATCCAGTGGGTACAAAGCCGGAGGGCGACTCCCCCTACGGCGTCAAGGATATGGCCGGTAACGCTCGGGAGTGGGTCCAGGATTGGTACGACCCCGACTACTACGCCAGTGCGCCGACCCGGAACCCAGTGGGCCCCGACAAGGGCGTCGTTCGGGTGATTAGAGGAGGGTCGTGGCACAGCCCGGTCTCGGACATCGGTGCGGCGGCGAGGGGGCGCGGTGGATTCGCGCTGCAGACCCACGGTACGGGCTTCCGGTGCGCGCGCAGCCTCGAGGCGGCTCAGCAGGGCCATGCGAGTCAGGAGGTCGGCGCGAAGTGAGTCGGACATGAACCGACGGTTCCAGCAGCGGACGCTGGTTCTCATGAGAGGTACCGCGACTCCGCACGCGGTGCTCCCTGAGGCAGACGGGTCTCTCCCTCGGAGGGACCTGTCTCCTCGGTGGGTCCAATCGCTCAATCCAAGGAGGTGGTTATGGTCGGCGTGATGCTCGGTGGTATGGCAGTCATCGCTCTAAGCCTTGTTGCCTGGGCGGCCAAGGCTCGTCGGCCGGTGCCAGTGCCGGTCGGTCGGCGCCCGGGCCGGAGTCGGGTTTGGATTCGGTGAATGGGTCCGTAAGACTTCACCTTTTTATGACGCGGGGGTTCCAATGGAAACAAGTGGGACACCGGAAGGAGGGACGCCCTCCGTCACGCCTGCGCGGGGTCATGCCTGTGCCCGATGTGGAGGGCTCTTACTCATACGGCACTATATCGACTTGCTTGATGATACGGGTCAGATTGATATCACCGCCTGGCACTGTGCCCTCTGCGGCGAGGTCATCGATCCCGTCATCCTCAGAAATCGCCGCAGTCCGCCGCCGAACTTGTTATACGGGACCAAGGAACGCAAGTTCAGTCAGCGGGTGACAAAACGGTCGAGCGAGGGTGGTACGGTCGGGCAGGCCGATGAGAAGGCGAATGGGGTCGCAGGACCGGATGGTGATGATGAGGGGGGCGTGGACGAAGACCCCTGACACGGTCGACTTTACGGAAGCGAAAGGAGGCGGCACCATGAAGATCGTTGTCTCGGGCGGAACGGGATTTATCGGCCGGGCGCTCGTGGCCGAGTTGTGTGGCGCCGGCCATCAGGTCGTCGTGCTGACGCGCAAGCCGGGATCGCCCTCCTTCCCGAATGAGCAGCGGGTGGAGTGGAACGCCAGGTCAGCGGGGCCCTGGCGACAGCACCTCCGTGACGCCCAGGCCGTGGTGAACCTAGCGGGAGAGCCCATCGCCGAGAAGCGGTGGACGAGTGCGCGGAAGCGGCAACTCCTCGACAGCCGTCTGTCCGCCACGCGCTGCCTGGTCGATGGTCTCATGGCAGAGGCGACAAGGCCGCCAGTGCTCATCAGCGCCTCGGGCATCGGGTATTACGGGGTCGGTGGTGCGCGGGCATTGGGTGAAGAGGCTCCGTTGGGTCAAGGGTTCCTGGCCGATCTCTCCGCGCGCTGGGAGGCCGAAGCCCAACGTGTTGCGCAAGCCGGAGCCCGCGTGGTCTTCCTCAGAATCGGCATGGTGCTCGAACGAGACGGCGGGGCATTGGCGAAAATGCTGCTGCCGTTTCGTCTCTACGCCGGAGGTCCGGTGCTGCCCGGCACGCAGTGGGTTTCGTGGATCCACCGCCAAGACCTGATCGGCCTGATCCTGTGGGGCCTCGCCACTCCGAGCGTCGCCGGGCCGGTCAATGCCGTC